>OGGJ01000085.1_pt1 | contig 89709 bp, 68 predicted proteins | sample 1571071 | NCBI WGS metagenome assembly OGGJ01 (sample SAMEA2581954, study PRJEB24529) | metagenome | biome: Human gut stool | place: China | collected 2011
GGCGGTTTTCAAGACCGCTGTAATCGACCACTCTACCACCTTTCCAAACTTCTTTAAGAAGGCTTTGTTTTTCGAAAGCGATGCAAAGGTACGGCTTTTTTCTGAACTTGCAAACTTTTCGGCGTTTTTTTTTGCAAAGTAGGCAAAAAATAGTGGCAAAAAGCGTTTCATGCACTATCTTTGCAAAGAAATAACAAGATATTAATATGATTTATCCGCAAAATTTTGAAACGAAAATAGGTTTCGACGAAATCCGTGCCCTGCTCCAGCAGCAATGCCTGAGCTCTCTGGGTAAGGAACGCGTGGGCCAAATGACTTTTCTGACCGATGTGAAGCAAATTCGCGAAAAGCAGGAACACACCCGCGAATTTCTGCGCATCATGGAGGAGGAGGAAGACCTCTTTCCGGACCAATACTTCTTTGATGTGCGCGACTCGGTGAAGCGCATCCGCATCGAGGGTACGTATCTGGACGAGCAGGAACTCTTCGATCTGAAGCGCTCGCTGGAAACAATCGCCGGCATCGTCAGCTTCCTGCACAAGGGCGAAGAAGAGGTTTGCCATGAGGACGAGGAGAACGGCGAAGTACGCGAAACGGTATACAACGGAAAGTATCCGGCGCTGCACCGTCTGGCTGCCGAAGTGATGACTTTCCCGCATCTGGCACGGAGAATTGACGAGATTCTGGACAAATATGGCAAGATAAAGGATCAGGCATCGCCCGAACTGGCGCGCATCCGCCGCGAGATTGTGGTGACGGAAAGCGGCATCTCCAAAAGTCTGCAAGCGATTCTGCGCAATGCCAAGCAGGACGGACTGGTGGAGAAGGACGTGGCCCCTACCCTGCGCGACGGCCGTCTGGTAATTCCCGTAGCTCCGGCACTGAAACGAAAGATCAAGGGTATCGTACACGACGAGTCGGCCACCGGAAAGACCGTATTCATCGAACCGGCCGAAGTGGTGGAAGCCAACAACCGGGTGCGTGAGCTGGAGGCGGAAGAGCGCCGCGAAATCATCCGCATTCTGCAGGAATTCACCGCTCTGGTGCGCCCGTATGCCCGGGAAATTCTGGATTCGTATGAGTTCCTGGCCGAAATGGACTTTATCCGTGCCAAGGCGCACCTGGCTCATCAGATTGGTGGCATCACACCGCAGATTGCCGGCAAACCGCTCATCGACTGGACACTGGCCGAGCATCCGTTGCTCAAGCTCTCGCTGGCCAAACAGGGCCGCAAGGTGGTGCCGCTGGATATTGAACTGACATCGGCCAAGCGCATTCTCATCATTTCGGGACCGAATGCCGGCGGTAAGTCGGTATGCCTCAAAACAGTGGGTCTGTTGCAGTATATGCTGCAATGCGGTCTGCCCGTACCGATGGGTGAAAATTCGAAAACGGGTATCTTCACCAATGTGTTTATCGACATCGGCGACGAGCAGAGCATCGAGGACGACTTGAGTACTTACTCCAGCCACCTGCTGAACATGAAGAATATGATGAAGTTCTGCGGAGGAACCACGCTACTGCTGATTGACGAGTTCGGTGGCGGTACGGAACCGCAGATCGGTGGAGCCATCGCCGAAGCAGTGCTGCGCCGCTTCAACCAGAAGAAGGCCTTCGGTGTGATTACCACGCACTATCAGAACCTGAAACACTTTGCCGAGGACCACGAGGGTGTGGTGAACGGTGCCATGCTCTACGACCGCCAGCACATGCAGGCGCTGTTCCAGTTGCAGATCGGCAACCCGGGCAGCTCGTTCGCCGTGGAAATTGCCCGAAAGATCGGAATCCCGGACGAGGTGATTCAGGATGCTTCGGACATCGTGGGCAAGGAATATATCAATGCGGACAAGTATTTGCAGGACATCGTGCGCGACAAGAAATACTGGGAAAACAAACGCCAGAACATCCATCGCAAGGAAAAACAGATGGAGGAAACCATCGCCCGCTACGAAGCCGAAATCGAGGAACTGCACCGCAGCCGTAAGGAGATTATCCGACAGGCCAAGGAACAGGCCGAACAGCTGATCCGGGAATCGAATGCCAAGATTGAATCGACCATCAAGAGCATTCGTGAAATCCAGGCCGAAAAGGAGAAGACGAAAGACATCCGTCAGGATCTGAACGACTTCAAGAACAAACTCCGCGAGTTCGAAAAGAAGCAGGAGGAGGACCGCATCGAGCGGAAGATGAAGCAGATTATGGAGCGCCAGAAACGGCAGGCAGAGAAAAAGAAGAACAAGGAAAACGGTACGGACGGACAGGCGGCACGCACCCAAACGGGCAGCACGACGCGTCCGACAGAAGCCGCCGCAACACGTGCTCTGATGCCGGGCGACTATGTACGCATCAAGGGACAGACCACCACCGGTGTGCTCGAAGAGGTGAACGGAAAGAATGCGATTGTGACCTTCGGCGTGATGCGCACGAATGTGAAACTGGACCGCCTTGAAGCAGCTCAGGCACCGGAAAAGAAAGAAACTCCGGCCATCACGTATGTCAGCAAACAGACTCAGGATGCCGTGTACGAACGGAAACTGCAGTTCAAGCAGGACTTGGATGTGCGGGGTATGCGAGGCGATGAGGCCATACAGGCGGTGACGTATTTCATCGACGATGCCATCCTGGTGGGCATGAGCCGCGTGCGCATCCTGCACGGAACCGGCTCGGGAATCCTGCGCACCCTCATCCGACAGTATCTGAATGCCACACCGGGTGTGAAAAGCTTCCGCGACGAGCATGTGCAGTTCGGCGGCGCAGGCATCACGGTAGTGGATCTGGTCTGAATCATAACAACACAAACTTAATAAACTGAATGAATGTATGGAAACTAAACCTAGAGGTAAATTTGCGAGTAAATTAGGAATCATTCTGGCTTCGGCCGGTTCGGCAGTGGGATTGGGCAATATCTGGCGCTTCCCCACAGAGACAGGAGAAAACGGCGGAGCAGCCTTCATCCTGATCTACATCTGCTGCATCCTGCTCCTGGGACTGCCGGTCATGCTCTCGGAGTTTATGATCGGACGGCATGCGCATGCCAATGCGGCCACGGCTTTTGAGAAACTGGCACCGGGAAAGAAACAATGGCATTGGATCGGACGCTTGGGCGTCGTCACCGGAACCATGATTCTGAGCTTCTATAATGTGGTGGCGGGATGGACCGCCAATTACTCGGTGTGTGCCTTGGGCAACGGATTCAACCGGATGAGCGAAAGCGGCGACCCGAATGTATTTACGGACTATTTCAACAGCTTCGTGACCGGCACCTATGCGCCGGTAGCTTACCTGATCGGATTCATGCTGCTGACGCATATCATCGTGGTATTAGGTGTAGAAAAAGGTATCGAACGGTTCTCCAAACTGATGATGCCTGTTCTCTTCATCCTGTTGTTGCTGCTAGCCGGATGCGCGCTGACTATGGACGGAGCAGCCGACGGACTGCGTTTTCTGTTCCAGCCGGACTTCAGCAAAATCGATCCGGGTGTGGTACTGTCGGCTATGGGACAGGCTTTCTTCTCGCTTTCTTTGGGAATCGGCTGTCTGTGTACCTACGCCTCCTATTTTAAAGAGGATGTCAACCTGGGAAAAACGGCCTTCAGTGTGGCCGGTATCGACACGATGGTGGCCATCATTGCGGGCATCATCATCTTTCCGGCCGTATTCTCCGTGCCGGGTATGGAACCGACCGAAGGTCCCAAACTGGTGTTCGTAGCGCTGCCGCATATCTTTAAGGATGTGTTTGGCGGACTGCCGTTGCTCTCTTATCTGGTGCCGTTCCTCTTCTACTTCCTGCTGGTGCTGGCTTCGCTCACCTCGACCATCTCCATGCACGAGGTAATCACGGCTTACATCAGCGAGGTGCATCATCTGTCGCGCAAAACAGCCGCCACTTTGGTCACCACCGTGTGTATCGTCCTCAGCACCCTGTGCTCTCTTTCTTTGGGAGCCGGATCGGAATGGACCATCGGCGGCATGACGCTTTTTGATTTCTTCGACTATGCAACGGCCAAATGGATGCTGCCGGTGGGCGGATTCTTCATTGCCATCTTTGCGGGCTGGTTCCTGAACCGACAGATTCTTTGGGACGAACTGACCAACAAGGGAAGCATCCGCTTCTATGGCTTCAAGGCATTCCTGTTCCTGCTGCGTTTCGTAGCTCCGCTGGGCATCCTGCTCATCTTCCTGAACGAGCTGGGCTGGCTGGCCTTCTAAATGAACGAGGACAACTACAGACTGATAAAAACAAGAACTCTCCTTCTGAATCCGGATTCAGAAGGAGAGTTCTTTTATAAGCGGTTTATTCGTCTTTCATACGTTCGGAAACCGGCTAAAACATCTTGCAGTTACTGCCGGAAAGCCTGCACGTGATTCCATATTTTCAGCAGATAATACACAAAGTGAGTCACAGCAAAAATGAAGGACACCGACAACAAGATTTTATTTTCATTCCACCCTACGGTTTGCTGATGCCACAAACCGGTCACGGCACAAAGCACAGCCAGCACCAAGCCTATGAAATAAAGTATCTGCACGCCCTTCCGGTTCGGATTATCGGGCTCGAGATGACTGTGCTTCAATCCGTAGCATACATAGACATCAATACCGATAAGCATCCAGAGCACCAGACGGATCCAGGTATCGGCCGGCAGGAAACACATCATGGTCAGGCAGGTAAGGATACCGAGAATCGGCACCAGCGGAACAAGAGGTGTCTTGAAGGCACGGGGAGCATCGGGCATGGTTTTGCGTACAATCAGAATGGCCGCACACACCAGCGTAAATGCCAATAAAGTGCCGATACTGGTCATCTCTCCCGCCACACGCGCCGGAATCAGTCCTGCCAGCAAACTCACCAGAATCATGAAAAGGAAATTGCTGTGCGCCGGTGTGCGGAAACGTGGATGTATCTTTGAAAAGAAAGGCGGAAGAAGCCCGTCATGACTCATACTCAGGAACACACGGCTCTGTCCCATCAGAGTGACCAGAATCACAGAGCAGTAACCGAACAGAATAGCCAGAATAATGGCTTTGTTCAACCAGGGATAAGAGGGTACAAAATCACCGGCCGCATTGGTCACTCCCATGTGCTCAATGGCCACTGCCACCGGAGCAATACCTTCCTGACCTTCGTAGAGACTGTAGTGGGCCACTCCTGTCATCACGTGGGCAAACAGGATATATAATATGGTACAAACGAGCAGCGACACCAGGATGCCTATCGGCATGTTGCGTTTCGGATTGCGCGTTTCCTGAGCCGCGGTACTTACGGCATCGAATCCCAGAAAGGCGAAGAACACAATAGCCGCGCCGCGCAGAATACCGGAAAAGCCGAACTCTCCCATCACTCCCGTATTGGCGGGAATATATGGAGTCAGGTTATCGGTCTGGATAAACTGCCAACCCAACACCACAAAAATAAGAATTACGGAAACTTTCAGGAATACCACAATGCCGTTGAAGATAGAGCTTTGCTCGGTGCCGCGTATCAGGAAGATACTCATCAGGATGACAATCAGCATGGCCGGTATATTGATGATGCCTCCGTCCCAGGGACAGGCGGTAAACGCCTGCGGGAGAGTGATCCCCAACCCTTCCAGAAAGACCACAAAATATCGGCTCCAACTGATACTGACCGTCGTGGCGGCCACCGTATATTCCAACACCAGATCCCATCCGATAATCCAGGCTATCAATTCGCCCATCGTGGCGTACGAATAGGTATAGGCACTGCCAGAAATCGGTATCATGGACGCAAATTCCGCATAACACAATCCGGCAAAGCAACAGCCTAAGGCTGCGATGATAAATGACAGGGTAATGGCCGGACCGGTATACTCCGCCGCCACGGTGCCGGTTATCGAAAACAGACCGGCACCCACAATCACTCCAACTCCCAAAGCGATCAGACTCCACGGTCCAAGCACTCTTTTCAAACTTTTAGAACCGCTTTCATTGGCTTCGGCCAGAAGCTGTTCCATACTCTTTCTTGCAAATAATCCCATCTAGGTTTAGTATTTAATTAATAGAATGGCGGCAAAGATAGAAAAAGAAGAACGAGACGGAATCAAAAAATGAGAAAAAAGGGCATTATATGCTTTGCAACATATTTGCAAAGGCATCAAAGGAACGCTCCACATAGCCCAACTGGTAGGAAGAAAGGCGGAGCGAGAAGGTTCCCTTCAAGTCGGACAGATCAAAATAGGACTTGAAGAAACTGACCAGATTGAAAGAAAGAGAGTCACCACGCCTCATCAGAAACACGCAGCAACGGTGCAGGAGTTCTTTCTCATGCTCCAGCTGACGCAGCGTCTGGAAAAGGACAAAACCGCCCAGCACCGTGATGTCACAGCGCAACAGCAGTTCCAGCAAATCCTCGGCACGGGCAAAGGCCAGAGCATGAATCAGCGCTTCCGCCTGGTCCTGACGGGTCAGCAACGGAAAAACATTCAGGAAAAACTTCCGCTTGTCAATATCGCACTGATGCTCGTTCCAATATGTACACACCTGCTGAAAACCGGGATGATCCAAACGGAAACCGCCGGCTGACAGACGCGCAGGAGCCGCCTTGAGGAAAGTGATCAGAAAAGCCCTGGAGTTATAACGACACAAGTCGTAGAACAATGCCCAGTAACGGTCTTCCGACAGCCCAGGTAGAATCTGCGCCGACAGAATGGAACCTACAGTCCGAAAAGAAGAATGACTCAGGGAATCGAGAAAAGAAAGCAACGCCTCCCGGTCCGCCGCCTGAATGAGTGCGGACAGACGCTGATGCAACACCGGATTATATGCTCTCTCTCTTGCCATAAAGAAACAAAAAAGGCGAAACTTGAAGTTTCGCCTCATTCTTAGTTTGAGCCTCTTGTCGGATTCGAACCAACGACCCCGAGATTACAAATCACGTGCTCTGGCCAACTGAGCTAAAGAGGCAAATCCTTGCAGCCGTTTAAGATTGCATTTAGGACATGTTCTAAAACGGCTGCAAAGATACGACTTATTTTTTATTCGCCAAAACTTTTCGGCTTTTTTTTTACATCTTGCGTGTTTTTTCCTTAAATTTAGTAAGTTGTACCTTCATTGCATCTACACAGAGATCGATGCCTTCTTCGAAGGTGTCGCATGTTTTCTCAACGAAAAGTTTCTGTCCTGGAACGGTTACTTCAAGACTTGTCTCCTTGTTCTGCGCAGTGGCTGGCTTTACTACTTTAAGCTGCACTTCTGCGTTGCTAATATCCTCGAATGTCTTCTCAAGCTTTGCAACTTTCTTCTCGATGAATTCCTGTAGTTTTTCGGTAGCGTCAAAGTGAATTGACTGAATTTTTACGTTCATAGTGTCCTCCTTTTCTTTGTTTAAGGTCATTTGTGTTACTATATATATAATTAAGGTGTATCACTCTTGCGGTGTACCGCTTCGTGGATGCGCCTCACTATACGCTTGCTTTAGCTGCTCGAACGAGGTGTGGGTGTATATTTCAGTGGTTGACAAACGTTCATGCCCGAGCAGTTTTTGCACGTTCTCGATATTAGCTCCATTATTGAGCATAGCGGTGGCGAAGGTATGACGCAGCACGTGCGGCGAGCGTTTCTTCAGATTGGTCACAGTGGAAAGTTGCCGTCTCACTATCTCGCGCACCTGAGGGTTAGTCATGCGTCCACCTCGCTGTGTACGAAAGAGTGCTGTGGTGTTTTTGTGCACCACCTCCGCATCGCGCAATGCTGTGTATGAGCGGAGTGCTTCGGCAAGTTCACTGCCGAATGGTATGGCTCGCTGCTTATTACCCTTGCCATGTACGCGTATCTCGCTACGTGCATAGTCTACCGAGCTATCGTTGAGCGAGGTGAGTTCTGAAAGACGCATACCGGTTTCGTAAAACATGAGCACTATTGTGCGTTCGAGTTGCGCTTCGTAAGTGTCACCCCACTCCGTATTGTCGAGCAATTGATCCATCTGCTCTTCTCTGACGAACTGTGGCAATGGTCTGTCGGTCTTTGGGCGATAGACCATGTGTGCCGGATCGTGCTCTACATATCCTCTTGCAAGGAGATAGCGGTAGTAGGTCTTCAGTGCACTGAGTCGGCGTGCCACTGATGTGGCGCGATTGCCTTGTTCGAGCATATACTCCATCCAGTCGCGCACTATATCCGTATCCACCGTTGCGAATGTCAATTCGCTATCGAGTGTGCTGAAATAACATTCGAATGCTTCAAGATCGCGACGATAACTCTCCACTGTATTCTCCGAGCGATTGCGCTCGTAGCGCAGATAGTCGAGAAAGCCGTCAATACCTTTTTGCATATCGTTTTGTTTTTCGCTACGAATATACGATGAATTTTTATTATTCGCAAGTTTTCGTTCGTATTTTTTCGTTTTTTCACGTTTTATGAGGTGTTTTGATACCTATTCGTCGCACTTTGCGCCTCACGGGGTGTATATTACCTCTCCAGATGTGCACACATATTGAATAGAGAACGAATTTTACTGTGAAACCCACGACAAACACAAAACGGCAATAGCTGCTCATTAACGAACTGCTATTGCCGTCATCTGCTTGTCCTACTTTTAACAAAAGTGGGTTAGCATGTGTATTTTTGAATGATTATATGTCTGAGTGTGTACACCTCCTGGTTCATCCGACTGCGCTCACCCCAAAGCGTGCGCGTCATATTAAATGTTAGTCGAAATGGGGAGATTACTCCTCGTTAGCACGGAGCTGCTGTACGTAGATAGCGTGCTCCATCTTGAGTCTCTTAAGTACAGAAGGCTTGTTGTACTGCTGACGAGCGCGGAGTTCCTTCACTACGCCTGTCTTCTCAAACTTTCTCTTAAACTTCTTGAGTGCTCTTTCGATGTTCTCACCGTCTTTTACCTGTACAATAATCATTTTTGTTTCTTTTAATTTAAATAGTTATACATTATTACCTGTGGCACTATACCACTAAAGCGGGTGCAAAGTTACTGATTATTTGCTGATTAGCCAAATTTTTCGCAATATTTTTGTTTAAAACGTTAAAAGGCAGCAAGCATTCCTTTCGGAGTTCTTGCTGCCTTTTGTCGTCACAAGTCTGCGTGCGACACGCGCAGTCTGCCATTCCCTAACGGGCGCAGCCGACTACTTTCCGTGGTGCTCGTCAGATACAGTCAACTTCTTGCGGCCATGTGCGCGGCGAGAAGCCAATACGCGACGACCATTCTTTGTAGCCATACGCTCACGGAAACCATGCTTGTTTACGCGGCGACGATTGTGCGGCTGAAATGTTCTTTTCATTGTCTTATTTTTATTTATTTGTTATTATTCACACTTTTGGGTTGCAAAATTACTCATATTTTTTTAAACAACAAAGAGTTGAGCGTTTTTTAGCTGCATTTTTTAGTTTTTTCTACACTTTTCCACCTTATTAGCTCGTCTATGTCTCATAAAAGTCATACCACCCGTATGTTTTCTTCGTTTTCATGCCCGATTTAGCAAATAAAGATGTGTTAGAGTAAAAAAAACAGATAAGCTTGCATTTTTGTGCATGATTTTCAGTAACTTTGCAACGATTTTTGGGAAACAATACAATAATATAAATAAAAATAGCAATGATTAACTCACAAGACATCAAGATGGGAACTTGCATCCGCATGGACGGCAAGCTCTTCTTCGTAATCGACTTCCTTCATGTAAAGCCAGGTAAGGGTAACACCTTCATGCGCGTTAAGTTGAAGAACGTTGTTGACGGTCGCGTGTTGGAGCGTCGCTTCGACATCAGCGAGAAGCTTGAGGACGTACGCGTAGAGCGCCGTCCGTACCAGTACCTCTACAAGGAGGGCGAGGACTATATCTTCATGAACCAGGAGACTTACGACCAGATTCCTATCGCTGGCAACCTCATCACTGGCGTTGACTTCATGAAGGAGAGCGACATCGTCGAGGTCGTTTCTGACGCTTCTACAGATACCGTGCTCTTCGGCGAAATGCCGGTTAAGACTAACCTCCGCGTTACTCACTCTGAGCCGGGCATCAAGGGCGATACTGCTACAAACACTCTCAAGCCGGCAACTCTCGAGACTGGCGTAGAGATTCGCGTGCCTCTCTTCGTTAACGAAGGCGACCTCGTTCAGGTTGACACACGCGACGGTAGCTACCTGCAGCGCGTTAAGGAGTAATCCTTATCGAGCAACAGAATAAGAAATAGTAAAGAGTAAAAAAGTAAAAAGCATTGGGGATAACGGCTAACGCGCCCTCATCGTGCTCTTTACTTTTTTACTCTTTTTCGTTTCTTGCCAACTCGTCAACTCGTCAACTTGTCAACTCGTCAACTATAAAGAAATGAAATACAGCATAATTATTCCCGTTTACAATCGTCCGGACGAAGTGGACGAATTGCTCGAAAGCCTCACACACCAGTCGGAGACCGACTTTGAAGTGGTAGTGGTAGAGGACGGCTCTGCCGTGCCTTGTCAGGAGGTGTGCGAGAAGTACGCGCAGCAACTCAACATCCAGTATTTCACTAAACCCAACTCCGGACCTGGACAGACACGCAACTACGGTGTGGAGCGTGCGCAGGGCGACTACGTGCTTATCCTCGACTCCGACGTTGTACTGCCCGAGGGCTATCTGGCTGCCGTGTCAGCCGAGCTGCAGCGCGAGCCTGCCGATGCCTTTGGCGGTCCGGACAGCTCTCACCCGTCGTTCACCGACACTCAGAAAGCCATATCCTACTCCATGACCTCGTTCTTCACCACCGGTGGCATACGCGGCGGAAAGAAGAAGCTCGACAAGTTCTACCCACGCTCGTTCAACATGGGCGTGCGACGCGACCGATACATGGAGCTGGGCGGATTCTCGAAGATGCGCTTCGGCGAGGACATCGACTTCTCCATACGCATCTTCAAAGCCGGACTGCGCTGCCGACTCTTCCCCGAGGCATGGGTGTGGCACAAGCGCCGCACCGACCTGCGCAAGTTCTTCCGACAGGTGTACAACTCGGGCATCGCACGCATCAATCTTTACAAGAAATATCCAGAGTCGCTGAAACTGGTGCACATGCTGCCTATGGTGTTCACCGTGGGCGTACTCTCCATGCTCGCACTCTGCATCGTGCTGCTCGCACTCTGCCCCACCTTGGCGTGGCTGCCACTCGTGCCGCTCGCGCTCTACTCGCTCCTCATCTGCATCGACTCGGCTCGCCTCAACCGCAGCTTGAAGATTGGTATGCAGAGCATCGCTGCTGCCTACGTGCAGCTCATGGGCTACGGCTTCGGCTTCATCGAGGCATGGTGGAAACGCTGCGTACGAGGTAAGTCGGAGTTCGCTGCGTTCGAGAAAACGTTCTATAAATAGAACATACCTCCCACAGATTGTCTTGGTCGGTGTGTCTCCCACAGATTGCACAGATGCACACAGATTGTTAGGCTGCGTTGTGTTCCCACAGAACACGCAGAATTCACAGAACTTTCCAACATCTGTGCAATCTGTGGGAGAACATCTCAGCAAAAAATTCTGTGTGTTCTGCGCATTCTGTGGGAAGAGCACTTCTTACTCGGTTGGTGCAGTGGAGACCACTGCACCCCCTGAAAACGCCCAGCACATATGCAATCCGTGAGGGAACACCCCTAAAACATTCGTATTTTCTACTAACACTACAACCTATGAGCGACATAAGCAACAAAGTTAATCATAATTCTCAACTCCGAATATCCGACCTCTCCGAAGCCGACCGCCCTCGCGAGAAGCTGCGCGACCGCGGAACTGAAGCACTTTCCGATGCCGAACTATTAGCAATTCTCATCGGTTCGGGCAGCACGAGCGAGAGTGCCGTAGCACTGATGCAACGCATACTGAGTGCCTGCGACAACAACCTCAACACGCTTGGCAAACGCTCGCTGCACGAACTGATGCAGTATAAGGGTATCGGCGAAGCAAAGGCGATAACCATCATTGCTGCCTGCGAACTTGGCAAGCGACGCCAGGCGGCGAAGGCTGCTGAACGCCCTGACATGGGGTCGGCACAGGCGGTGTACGAGTATATGCACCCGAAGATGCAGGACCTCGACACCGAGGAAGCATGGGTGCTACTAATGAATCAGCGTTTCCGACTCATCAAGGCGGTGCGGCTCTCGCACGGTGGACTCACCGAGACTGCCGTCGACGTGCGCGTCATCCTGCGCGAAGCACTGCTTGCCAACGCCACCACGCTAACGCTCATTCACAACCACCCAAGCGGCAACGCACGCCCTTCTGGCGACGACGACCGCATCACGCACAAACTGAAGACTGCGTGCGATGCCATGCGCCTCTACCTCATCGACCACCTCATCGTCACCGACGGCAATTACTACAGCTACGCTGAAGAGGGAAAGATTTGACAGCTCATGTATAAAACAAATGCTTCTATGTAACAGCACTAAACGCACGTTACATAGAAGCATTTGTTTTTTTTAGTTAAAGAAAGTATCAGCCTTTGCAGTTCGACTTCTTCATCCACACCACAAACCACACGGCGGCAACGACGAGTGCGGTCGCGCCGACGCCGTAGCCCACGGTGTATGGCAAGCCGAGCGCAGTCTTCGACACCATGAAGAAGGTGGTGCAGACGCAAGTCATAAAGAGGGCTGGCACGAGCGTTATGACGTAAGGCTTTCTCTCGCGAACGAGATAAACAGTGATGGTCCAAAGGGCGAAGACAGAAAGCGTCTGGTTAGCCCATCCGAAGTACTGCCATATGGTATTGAAGCCGTCGGGGTTCTCCATCTGCCAAACGAGCATGGCGAACGATGCAGCGAAGAGCGGCACGCAGATGTACAGACGGTTCTTCTTTGCACGCTGACTGAGTTTCAGCGCCTGAGCGATGATAAGACGGGCAGAACGGAACGCAGTGTCGCCACTTGTTATCGGGGCAGCAACCACGCCGAGCATGGCGAGCACGCCGCCCACGATGCCGAGCCAGTCTTTGCAGACAAGGTTCACAACGACGGGTGCCGACGTATGCAGTCCGTTAGCCATGGTTCCACCAATCTGAGCGTATCCAGGCTGCGGAGCGTCGTAGAAGAACCACATCGATACCGTAGCCCACACGAGTGCCACGAGTCCTTCCGTAATCATTGCGCCGTAGAAGATTGGTCTACCCTTGCGTTCCGACGTGAGACAGCGAGCCATAAGCGGACTCTGCGTGGCGTGGAAACCACTGATAGCACCGCAGGCGATAGTGATGAACAGACACGGGAAGATATTATCGGTGAACGAAGCCGGGTCGGAAGCCTTACCCATATTGCCCACGCCATCCCACAGTTCGGGCAGTGCAGGCCATTTCACGAACAGCACAGCCATCAGTGCCACAGCCATGAACAGCAGCGAGAATGAGAAGAGCGGGTATATCTTACCGATAATCTTGTCAATAGGTAGCATCGTCGCCACTACGTAATAGATGAAGATTATGGTTATCCACATGGTTGTCGAACCGCTTATGCCATGCAATATCTCGGCTGGGCTATACACGAACACCGTGCCGAGCATAATGAGCAGGAAGACAGCGAACACCAACAACACCTTAGATGCGGCTCCGCCGAGATAGCGCCGAACGAGTTCGGGCAGGTCGCAACCACCGTTGCGCATAGAGAGCATACCCACGAAGTAGTCGTGTACGGCACCGGCGAAGATGCAGCCGAAAATTATCCAGAGATATGCCGCGGGTCCGAACTTTGCGCCCATGATTGCACCGAATATAGGTCCAGTACCGGCTATGTTAAGGAACTGTATCATAAACACCTTCCAATAAGGCATCGCGACATAGTCCAAGCCATCGGCTTGCGCCACAGCTGGCGTAACACGGTCGTCGGGTACGAAGATGCGCTCCACGAAGCGTCCATAGACAAGGTAGCCCAACACGAGGGCTGCCAGACTGATTAGGAATGTTATCATTTTTATTTAGTTATTTTGGTTACGTTATGCGCTGCAAAAGTATAGTTTTTTATCGTAACCGAGTAAGAAATACGATATTATTACTGCCGTAAAATTCGTTATTCGGATTATTTTCCTTAAATTTGCAATAATATATATATGTATATAACAAGCTAAAGATTTAAAGCAATGACACAGGAAGAAAAAACACATATAGAAGAACGCATCGTCGATGTGCTCAAGACGGTGTACGACCCCGAAATACCGGTGAACATCTACGACCTCGGACTCATCTACAAGATTGACGTGCAGGACGACGGCAACGTAGACATCGACATGACCTTCACCGCACCAACATGCCCCGCCGCCGACTTCATCCTTGAGGACGTGCGACAGAAGGTCGACTCGCTCGAGCAGGTGAAGTCTGCCAACGTAAACCTCGTCTTCGAGCCGGTTTGGGACCAAAGCATGATGACGGAGGAGGCAAGGGTTGAGCTTGGATTCGACTAATTGCCGTTGGCAATGTGGAATGTTGAGTGTTGAATGTTGAGTTATGCGCAATGCGCATTATGAATTATCCAGTTTTGAATTCGCATGAAAAATGTATATTTCCTTAGCGATGCCCACCTCGGTTCGTGGGCTATCGACCACGGTCGCACGCAGGAGCGTCGACTCGTGAGGTTTCTCGACTCGATAAAGACAAAGGCACGCGCCGTATATCTGCTGGGCGATATGTTCGACTTCTGGTGCGAGTGGCGCTACGTTGTGCCGAAGGGCTACACGCGTTTTCTGGGCAAGCTATCAGAACTGACCGACATGGGCGTGGAGGTGCACTACTTCACCGGCAACCACGACATCTGGACCTACGGCTACCTCAAAGAGGAGTGTGGCCTTATCGTGCACACCAAACCCGAGACGGTAGAGATCTACGACAAGGTGTTCTACATAGCGCACGGCGACGGACTGGGCGACCCCGACCGCCGCTTCAAGTTCATAAAGCGCGTATTCCACAACCGCACGTGCCAGGTGCTGTTCAACACGCTGCACCCGCGCTGGGCTATGTGGTTCGGACTCACCTGGGCGAAGCACTCGCGTCTGAAGCGTGCCGACGGCAAGGAACCGCCGTACATGGGTGAGGACCGCGAGCACCTCGTGCTCTTTGCGAAGCAGTACATGAAGACACACAACGATGTCGACTACTTCATGTTCGGACACCGACACATAGAGCTCGACCTTTTCCTCTCGAAAAAGACACGCATGATGATTCTCGGTGACTGGATCACGCAGTTCACCTACGCCGTGTTCGACGGCGAGCACATGTTCCTTGAGGAGTATGTGGAGGGCGAGAGCCAACCGTAAGCAGGATGTAAAGACTGAGGAAAAGACTGTCTATAGTTATTGCAGACAGCAATAAACATGAAAAAGGGCAAAACTCACGATTGATGAGTTTTGCCCTTTTTGTATTTTAGGAGGTTATGGCATCCTGCCATAACCACGCCGCCTATAGCGTGGGTGCGTGGGTATGGCAGGGATGCCATACCCTCCTTTTTACTTGCGGAACTTCTCTGCCTGCTGCTGAATGAGCGCAGCGTCGTTGAAGTAGTCTATCTGCATTGCGCGGCGCACCTCGTCCATTGTCTGAGCGGCAGTCTCGCGCGCAGCCTCCGAACCCTTGCGCAGGATGTTATAGATTTCGGGGATATCCTTCTCGTACTCGGCGCGACGCTCACGGATAGGCTCGAGCATCTTGTTGAGCACGTTGTTGAGGAACTTCTTCGTTGTGCCGTCACCGATGCCGCCACGCACGTAGTGGTCCTTCAGCTCCTCGAGTGTCTTGTACTCGGGCCAGAACTCGGCGAAGTCGTCAGGCGTGCTGAATGCCTCAAGATATGTGAACACGGCGTTGCCTTCGAGGTTACCCGGCTCGTCCATGCTCATGCGCGGTGCACCGTTCGACATCTTCTTCACCTTCTTCCACACCTCAGCAGCCGAGTCAGAGAGGTAGATGCAGTTGCCGAGCGACTTCGACATCTTCTCCTTGCCGTCGGTGCCTGGCAGGCGGCGTGCCGTAGCGTTCTCGGGCAGCATGATCTCAGGCTCCACGAGCACCTCGCTGTATGTCTGGTTGAAGCGGCGCACGAGCTCGCGTGTCACCTCAATCATCGGTTCCTGGTCTTCGCCTGCAGGCACGGTTGTAGCCTTGAACAGAGCGATGTCGGCAGCCTGGCTCACGGGGTAGCAGAAGAAACCGAGCGGAATGTTAGCCTCGAAGTTGCGCATCTTTATCTCGGTCTTCACGGTCGGGTTGCGCTGCACGCGCGACACGGTGATGAGGTTCATCAGATATGTAGTAAGCTCAGCGAGCTCCGGTATCTGACTCTGTATGAAGAGCGTGCACTTTTCGGGGTCGAGACCAGCCGAGAGGTAGTCGAGTGCCACCTCGATGATGTTCTGGCGAATTTTTTCGGGGTTGTCTGCATTGTCGGTGAGAGCCTGCACGTCAGCCATGAAGACGAACATACGGTCGAAATCGCCAGCGTTCTGCAGTTCGACGCGGCGGCGGAGCGAGCCAACGTAGTGACCCAAGTGGAGCTTACCTGTTGGACGGTCGCCCGTAAGAATTATCTTTCCCATATCTTGTTTATTTTTATTTCCTGTTTGTTTTCGTTTCCTATCAACCTACAAAGGTACATTATTTATAGGAATTGGGCAAACAGTTTGCGGTTTATCACAACGATTGGGGTTGTTTTTAGTTATAGTGGTTTTATACACATGCAAAGTTACAAAACATTAATCACAAAACGCTACTTTGGGCGCATCAAAGTACACCATATAGCATCCGCGTCGGTCGATGCGGATGTCTGCGTCGGTCGATACGGATGTCTGCGTCGGTCGATACGGACGTCTGCGTCGGTCGGTGCGGATGTCTGCGTCGGTCGGTGCGGACATCTGCGTCGGTCGGTGCGAACTGAAAAACACGTAATCTTGAGTCGTAAAACACAAAAAAGTACAATAAAATTTCTATGTTTACATAATTATATATATATTTGCATCTGACTAATGTAATGTTTAAACATATCCTATAACAAACCAACAACTCATAAAAACTATTAATAATTAAACAACGACTGATTATGAAAAAGCTATTACTAACACTACTATTTGGTGCATCGTGTATGCTGCCTGCTTCGGCAGCCAAATACATGACCCTTGTTTTTGCCGATGGCAGCGAACAGAGCTTACAGCTAAGCACGCAACCAGCCGTATCTTTCAATCGTACAAAACTGATTGTGAAGTTCTACAACCCCGTAGCAGGACAAACAGATTTGAATTTCAACAAACAAGAGGTGAAGAAATACTTCTTCTCTGACGAGGCTACAGATGTCGAGTCTGTAGCCGACACACAGACGGGCATGAACGTGCAGGGCAACCGCATCGTTGTGCGTGGGGCTAAAGGTGCTGTGGGCGTGTTCCGCACCGATGGCACGCAGGTGCAGACTGTGGTAAAGGCTGACGGCGACATTGTTGTCATTGAACTCGACAATCTCGCCAACGGCACATACATCGTGCGTGCCGGAAAGAATGTTGTAAAAATAGCTAAAAACTAAATGCTACTACTATTATGAAAAAGAAGACATCAACCATTTTCACCCTTGCGCTCGCAGCCATGCTCGGAATGGGTGCAATAGAGGCAAACGCACAACAAACCAGATACAAAGGAACGGTGACTATACATCAAAAGGATGGCACAAAGACGAGTATTAACGAATCAGACCTTAGTCAAATAGGAAACACAGAGGACTATGTGTACGCTGCCAAAAAGCAAATGCAAGCACAAAAATACGCGGATGTAGACCACGTATCGTTCGATTGGATTGCACATGAAGTAGAAAGCATAAGTCTCAACTACAAAAGAGATATTTCTGCAGATGAACTAAAGCAGGCTGTTAAAGATATGCGCACCCAACTAGAAAATGTGCAAAGTGATGGTATCTCTAGCTTACGTGGTGGTAGTAGATATGGGGAACTAAGTGCATATATGTATCGGTTTCAGAACACTCTTGGTCCCGACTGCTACGTACAATATTTCTGCGTACCTCACTCAGACATCCCGCACTTTAACGACGAACTGCGTTCTACATACGACCTCTGCAAGGATTTTATCGGTGGTCCGAGTACAGGCTTCAGTAGAATGAAGTATAATATGGCTTCTACTCTGAACGCAGAGAAGATTGATTATATGCCAGAGATTAAAGCTATTTATCTCACTCTGTTCAACTATGCTGCAATAGAGAATGTAGACCTCTTCGGACCTTTAACTTACTATGACTACAAGGAAAATTTTGATGGTTCATCGTTCGTATACGACAGGGTGAAAGATATCTACTATCAAGCGAAAGCCGATATAGATGCCGCTATCGAGTGCTTCAAATATTACAAAGACCACCGCTCTGAAGCTTACAAAAAATGGATTGGAATTGCCATAGGGAATTATGTAGGATTGCTATCTTCTTATGATATCGACCCTTCAGACCTCAGCGTTTGGATTCGCTTTGCCAACTCTTTGAAACTCCGTATGGCGATACACATGAGCAAAGTAGAGCCAGCAACAGCCAAGCAGTGGGCAGAAGAAGCAGTAGCAGGCGGTGTGATTGAGAATGAGGCTGACGAGATTGGATTATTCCCATATCTCTTTGGTGTATCTCATCCACTTATTGAGATTACGGGGTGGAATGATATCGTCATGGGTGCTTCGTTCATCAATCTGCTTCAGAACCTCGACCACCCATACATGAAGTATCTCTTCACAAAGAACAGCATAGCTTTGGAAAAGAGCAAGCAGGCTGTTTCTGGTACATCTGCTTCTGACGTTACTCCTAAGGGAAGTGTATATGTAGGTATGCGTAATGGTGTCACTCCAGGTATCGGTCGGGCTGCAGATGCTAACCCATACTGTGGCTACTCAACGCTTAATAAGACTTATTTCGCCGAGTGCAATCCTCCGCTCTACCTTATGAAGATGTCTGAGGTTAACTTCCTCCGTGCCGAGGGCGCACTCCGTGGCTGGAACATGGGTGGTACAGCACAGAGTTTCTACGAGCAAGGCATCCGCACTGCCTACCTTGAGGATCGCAACTATAAGGAGAATGAGTACACAAAGCATGTAGAACAGTATCTCAATGTGAATGCTCCGAAGGGCATCGCATACGTTGACCCACAGGGCTTGACACCCGATATGCCAAGCGTTACGAAGATTGGTGTGAAGTGGAACGAGGGCGACTCTAAGGAGACAAAGCTCGAGAAGATTATTACGCAGAAGTACATCGCTTCGTTCCCGTATAGCTACGAGTCGTGGGTGGACCTCCGCCGCACTGGCTATCCGAAGCTCTTCCCTATCCTCAACACCGAGCATAGCGACGGAACAATAAAACCTGGCGACCCGAAGGTGCAGACGGCAGACAACATCATGCGCCGCATACCTTGGGTACCTGGCGACCCACAGACGAAGGAGGACATCAAAGCCACTGGCATACCGGCACTCAGCGAAGACACAAACAACAAGCCGGCAACCGACACACAGATGCAACGTCTGTGGTGGGACGTTGACGCACCCAACTTCTAAAAGCTTGGCTCGCACATAATATTAAACAGAAAAGAGCAGAACTTCGGTAGCGAGGTTCTGCTCTTTTCGTATTCGTGGGGGCGTGGATAAGCAAACATGGGGGCGTGGATAAGCAAACGTGAGGGGGCGTAGCAACGACAAACGTGGGGTGCGTGGGTATGGCAGGGATGCCATACCCTCCTATATTTGCTGGAGTATCTTCATGTACTCGGCGTAGGAGATGATGCGCCCGCCCATCGACTTGAGGTGCGGTGTCTCTATCTGGCAGTCGATCATCAGTCCGCCGTTCTCCTGCATGAACTCGGCGAGGAAGATCAGAGCGAGCTTGCTTGCGCTGGGCACGAGCGAGAACATGCTCTCGCCGATGAAGCAGCGTCCGAGCGTCACGCCGTAGAGTCCGCCCACGAGTCGGTCGCCCTCCCACACCTCCACGCTCTGCGCAAGGTTCTGGCGGTGCAGCTCGGTGTAGGCGTTTATTATATCCTCGCTAAGCCACGCTCCTTCCGAGTCGTAGCGTCCGTCGGCTTTCTGGCAGCCACGTATCACACCGTCGAAGTCGTCACCGATAGACACCTCGTACTTGCCCTTGTTAATCAGCGTGCGCATCGAGTGCGACACGTGTATCTCTTCGGGGAAGATGACGAAGCGCTGCTGCGGACAGTACCACAGCGGCTCGTCGTAGTCGCGGAACGAGAACCACGGAAAGATACCGTGACTGTATGCGAGCAGCAGGCGGTCGACGGAGAGGTCGCCGCCAATGCACAGGAGTCCGTCGGGCTCCACGTCAACGGGCTGGGGGAATATCAGTTCTTTGCCTATTCTGTATATCATAATGTGGAATGTTACACAAGTCGCAACGCGCCGTCTTTAACTTCGACAACGGCATCGCCACTTTTTTTCAAACGTCCGAACAGAATCTCTCTCATCAGCAGCGGCTTGAGCATTGAGCCGATGACGCGGTCGAGCTCTCGCGCTCCGTACTCGGGCGTGAAGCCCTTTGTGAGGAGCAGTTCGCGTGCCTCGGCACTGAGGTGCAGCGTCACGTTCTTTGCGCTGAGCTTGGCCTGCAGCTGAGCGAGCTTCTTGTCGAGTATGAGCGATGCCATCTGGCGCGACATATCGTGGAAGACCACGATGTCGGTGAGGCGGTTGATGAACTCGGGCTTGAACGTCTTCTTCACTGTGGTGAGCATGGCATCGCCGCGCGACACGCTGCCCGTGAAACCGATGCTGGCACGCGAGGCGTACTGCGCTCCGGCGTTGGAGGTCATGATGATGACAGCGTTGCGGAAGTCGGCACGCTCGCCGTGGTTGTCGGTGAGCGCGGCGTAGTCCATCATCTGCAGGAAGATGTTGAAGATGTCGGGGTGCGCCTTCTCTATCTCGTCGAAGAGCAACACGCAGTTGGGCGTCTTGCGCATGGCTGCCGTGAGCAGTCCGCCGTCTTCGTAGCCCACGTAGCCTGCCGGCGAACCGATGAGCTTAGCCACGGCGTGCTTCTCGGCGTACTCGCTCATGTCGAAGCGCACGAGCTTCATGCCCATCCGCTCGGAGAGCACGCGCGCCACCTCGGTCTTGCCCACGCCGGTCGGACCGACGAAGAGCAGACTTGCCATCGGCTTGGTGTCGTCGGCGAGTCCGGCTTTCGACATCTGCACAGCCTCAACCACACGAGCGACGGCTTCGTCCTGACCGAATATCTCCTTCTTTATATCGCCCTCCAGCGTGCGCAGTGCGTCGTTCGACTGCTCCTTGAGTGCTTCGGCATCAATCTTGCAGACACGTGCGAGTATGTCGGTGACGAGCCGGCGGTCTACGGTCTGGCGCTTCTGCGTGGTGAGCGGATGCGTCTCGCGGTAGGCACCTGCCTCGTCGATGAGGTCGATTGCCTTGTCGGGCAGGAAGCGGTCGCGTATGTGCTTGGCGGCGCTGCGCACGGCGAACTCAACGACGCCCGCAGCGTACTTCACGCCGTGGAACTTCTCGTAGCTCGGGCGCAGACCCTCCACGATGCGTATTGCGTCGTCTACCGACGGCTCGGCGATGTCTATCTGCTGAAAGCGGCGCACGAGCGACTTCTGCTTGGCTATGTAGCGGTTGTACTCGTCGTAGGTGGTAGAGCCGATGAAGCGTATCGCTCCGCTTTCGAGGTAGGGCTTCAGCATGTTCGAGGCGTCGAGCGATGCGTCGCCGTTGCGTCCAGCTCCGATGAGGTTGTGTATCTCGTCGATGCAGAGTATGGCATTGCCCTCCTGCGCGAGTCCTTCCATCACCATCTTGATGCGCTTCTCGAAGTCGCCCCGGAACTGTGTGCCTGCCACCATCGTGCCCATGTCCATCATGTAGACGTGTGCTCCGCGCAGGCGTTCGGGCACCTCGCCACGCTCTATGAGGGCGGTGAGTCCGTAGATGAGCGCTGTCTTGCCCACACCCGGCTCGCCCACGTGCAGCGGATTGTTCTTGTCTTTGCGGCAGAGCACCTGCATGGTGCGCTCCAGTTCGGCTTCGCGACCGATGAGCGGGTTATGAGCAGCGTATGTGTCGTTGACACAGGTGACAAGCTTGCGCCATGGTGCGGGGGAGTTGGAATCGTCATCGCCCTCTGCGCCTTCGCCCGTCTCGTCTACGGCGTATGCCGACACGAGCGACTGCATAAACTCACCCTTCTCGTCGCCCGTGAACTGGTCGAGAAGATAGGCTGCCTGCGAGTCGTTGAGCATGAGCATGGCTGCCACGACGTGCGGCACGTCGAGCGTGTTTTGGTCGGAGTATTGCGCCTGCTTGATGGCGAGCGACATCATCTCTGAGAACTGCTGCGAGCCTTCGATGACGAGCTTCTGCGTCTCGGGCACCACCTCCATTGAGAGGAACTCCTTCTCGAGTTGGGTGATGAGCCACGAGGCATCGTGCGGCAGCCACTCGCAGGCACTCGCGAACTGGTCCTGTGAGGCAAAGGCGTAGAGCACATGCTCCGGTGTCACGAACTCGTGACGCCAGAAGTCACAGTCTTCGATTGCCTGCTTTATTGCGTTTGCTAAATTCTTGCTGTTGTTCATATTTCATTCCGGTTTGCATTCGAGGCGCAGTGGAAAGTTCTCCTCACGCGCCATCATCGTAGCCTTTCTCACCTTCGATATCGCCATGTCGTAGCTGTATATGCCCACCACGGCACTGCCGCTCTTGTGTACGGCGAGCATAAGGGCTTCTGCCTCTTCCGCCGACTTGAAGAAGACGGAGGTGAGCACAAGCACCACGAACTCCATCGTTGTGAAGTCGTCGTTGTAGATTATCACCTTGTAGCGGCGCGGCTCGCGAAGGTTTGTGCGTGTGCGGTCGCGCACGGCGGTCTGTTCTTTTGCCATTTTTAAGAATATTCTATTAAATCGGTTGGTGCACTTCTTACTCTGGCAAGCGGCAAAGCCGAGCGGAGACAAGTGCACCCCCTATGTTACTGCCCTCCGAGTCGGTCGAAGAACACAATTATCTCCTCCCATGTCTTGAACTCGTCGCTACCCCACTCGATCCGCGTGCCCATGAATTCGGGCTGCTCCTGCAGCGTGGGCTTCGGTTGTGCGGCGGGCGTGATAAGATAGTCGCCGTAGAGCATCTGGCGCTGGTTGGTGAACACGATGCGGCCCCATGCCGGCGCACTCAGAAACTGCTCCACCCACTGCGTATCATTGAGCATCTGCTGCGGATTATTCGACGGCGACGGCGCCAGTACGTACACGTTGTAGTGCTCGATGAGCATCTCGTAAGCCTTGTGCATAGATGCCGTGGCGTTGCCGTAAGAGTCGCGCAGCGTCTCGATGTCGACGTAAACGACGGGGCGTTCGCGACCTTCCTGTCGATCGTCGATGTAGCGTATCACGGGGATGAGATAGTGCATCGCCACCTTGTCGGTCAGACGATGCTCGCCGTGGAAACCGATGGCTGTGGGATAATGCTCATGGAAGAGGTCGTAGGTGTGCACCACGGGGTCGTTGTCGCCGAAGAGTCCGATGACACGGGTACGCTCCTCGGGGTCGGCAGCGTGCTCGAAGTTGTGCGTAGTCATCTCCTGGTACTCCTTGATGAGGCCCTTCGTCACGATGAACTCCTGCACTCCGTCCTCGCGTGGGTTCTGGAATACCTGCTTGCCCGTGAACTTCGACATGGTGTCGCCCATTTCGAAGGCTGGGTTCACCAGAATGCGGTCGAATCCAGTTAGCATCTCGGTGTACATGCCACCCATCGACGTGCCGATGATGAGGTCGGGCTGCTCCTCGGCTGCCATCGCCTTCAGCATCTGCAGACCTTCTTCGGGGTGCAGCGGAATGTCGCGCGCTACAACCGTAGCGTTGGGCATCAGCGTGCGTAGCATCTGCACCGTGCCCGACTGTGCCGACGAACCGAAGCCGTGTACATACATGAGTTTCTTGCCCCGCATAAGCTCGGGGTATTGCTTTACAAATTGATTTTCCATTGTCGCTTGTCTTACAAACATTTGTGATGGGGTGCGCTTGTCTTATATAAAGATATGTGCAAAGTTACAAAAACACAGGTTTACGGCAAAATATAGCTTGTCATATTCTGTAGTTTTCTGCGATTTGCGCATAAAACAAAGAGGAGTGTGGAATGTGCGGAAACCTGTCCACACACTCCACACTCCTCATTTATAGAAGTTCGGATATGTATTTTAATACTTTGCGCTGAATGTAGATACAGACAACGTGCGGAAGAGTACGCCGTCCTCGGTGTCCATGAAGTCGCCGTAGATGCGCATCTGCTTGCCATCGAAGCGCACTGTCATATCGGCGAAATCGTCGTCGTCGTCATCATCGTCGTCGTCCCAGTCGAACGCCTCCCAGCAGCGCAATACGCCGTTATGAGGGTCAGTCCACTCCCATGTTCCGATTTCAACATCGCCGTCGATGTAGAAGCAAACGAAGGTGCCGCACGGCGAGAAGATCACGCGGTAGCAGTAGTCGTCCTTGTCGTCAATGAGGTCGTCCTTGTCGAAGCCCAGGCCCTTGCCCTCAGTAGTGAGCGTTGTCTGCTGCATAACGCGGTCTTTCTCGAGCCACTGCTTGCCGTAGCCGATCTTCACGTCGCCAGCAAGCAGCCAGTTCTCTGAGCTGTCCATTCTCCACGAACGGCAGAGGTTGCGTACGGCGTCGTCCTGCTTGGTGGTTGTATCGATGGTGACGGTGATTGTTATAGACATGCCGAGACTGTTGGTGTATGTCACTGTGGCTGTTCCTGTTAACTTTCCGTCCTTTATCTCTATCTTGGTATTGTTGCTCAGCTGGTATACGCCTTCCTTAACGCGAGTGTATGTACCGTAGATGTAGAGACCGCCGTCGATGACAATCGTGCCGCTGGCGTCAACGGCGCGTGTCTTTAGCGGCTGGCCGCCCGACTTCTTGAACATTGTCGAACCGTCGGCTGCGCGCGTTACGCTCATCTTGCTCTTGGGCAGCTTGCCTGCCGTCGGACTTGTGATGAGGAAGTGGCCGTCGGCGAAAAGCTCAATCGAGGCGAACTCCTGGTTTGTATTGCCCCACGACTGCACGTTCAGCTTGATGGCGTCGTCGGCATACTTCTCCTTGTCGCAATTACCTACTTTAAATTCTGTTGACGGCTTAGCGCTGTCTGGTACGCCCAACTGTCCATTGTTATCGTCGCTGTCGCAGGCTGTAAAACCAAAAGCTACCAGGGCGATAAGAAACGAGACAAGAGTTTTTTTGATCATAATAATAGGTTTTTAAATTAATGGTTAAACTATGTGTGTTTTGTTATCATTTCTGTTGTTCTTGATGCAAAAACGAAAGCCATACACACGTTTCATATACTATTTGCAAAGATATGCGTTAAAAACATACGCAACAAGAAGATATTCCTAAAAATCTTAAAAACGCAGCAAGCGTTTAGTTAAAAAAATATTGCTGTCTGCCAAAAGTCTTCGGAAAGAAGAAGCTTTTAGCTGACAGCAATAAAATATGTACTAATCCTTTAATTTTTGTTTTATGCTTTGCCTGTTGTTTCAAGTGCATTATTGCTCAAAGTACACCACGCCGTCTACATCAAAGCGATATGTGAACATCTCTGATGTGAGCTGCGGAGTGGTGTACTCCCATACGCCGTCCTTACCCTTCTTCATCGTGCCCTGACCATTGTTCTGTTCCCAGTCTGCCAGTACCTTCACACTCTTGGCCTTCGGAGCCTTGATGCGGAATGTAACGGTGCGGTCGCTGTTCACCTGCGGTGAAACCAGCTTGCCTTCGCGGAACGAGATGTTCTGCTGTGCGCTCATGCTCAAAGATACGAGCAGAGCAACCATTGCTACAAAAAGTCTTTTCATAGATTTTGCTTTTCTTGTGAGAATTGATTTACAATACGGCATAGATTGTATGTTTATAGATTGCTAACGGTTACCTTCACTACTTTCTTGCCGTTATAGGTGTTAAGGGTAAGCTCTACAGTGTCGGCGTCCTTAAGCAATGGCGAAGGTATGCTGACGTATTGCTGCACGGTATAGTATTCGGGCACACCGCCCTGATCGTGATAGAGCGTGAGGTGGAGCGTGCGGTGTCCGTCAGCATCGGTGGTTGTGCCATTGCTGACTACGCCGAGCGTGTGAAGCGATGTGTCGCCCTCTGCCTTGCCGCTCTTCAAAAGCAAGGAGAGATTGAGATAACTACCATTCTTCGACACCCACATACTCTCAAACCCAACGGGGTCGGTGAGTATGTTGTCGACATCGGCAGCCGCGGATATGCGAAGCACGGGCACGGGAAGAACGGAACGCGCACGTACAACGTGGATAGAATTCGGATTTGTCCCTAACGCTGCGTCTGAACGCGCAGACATCTGATCGTAGTAGAGCAGTGCGCGATAGACGGTGTCGGGACGTTCTATCCAGTCCTTCGCGAACGGATTGGAGAGCCGCAGTTCGCGACCATCGTCGAGCTGCACCGAACGCACCGACTTGTCGGGAGCTGTGCGCAGCAGAACAAGGTCGGCGGTGAGATAGCTGTTCGTACCGTCGCCCGAATCGTATGCCTCGGAAGTGCAGGCTGTGAGGGCTATCGAAAAAGCGATAGCCGCAAGGCTCTGCTTGATATGTTCGCGGAAGGAATGGGACATTATATTAATGATATTGAGGGGTATGTGGGTTTTGTTACACTTGGCTGGTGCAGCTCTTGCTTGGTTGGTGCAGTTGAGACAACTGCACCCCCTGAGAAGTGACAACTGCCCCCTTAGTTGCCTTCTAAATCACGCTGAGTTGATTGATGGCCGGATTGGCGTACATGGTGAGTATGCGCTCACGCAGGAACGCCCAGTCGGGGTTGGGCAGCTGTATCTTCTTGAGCTGTGCGTCGAGATAAGCCTCAAAGCGCTGGCGGTCTTCGGCGGTGTAGCGGTCGGCGTGTTCGGCGGTGCCGCGCAGAAGATCGAGTGCCACGAAGTTGGACGGATAGAGGCGGTAGCCACGCCATATCTCGTGGTCGAGATGTTCGGCAACAGCGGTGTAGAACTCTGTCTTCGGCATATCGTCGGGCAGCGCACGCAGCCACTCGTCGATGCACGGTGCAGCGTGGTAGTGGATGTGTCCCTTGTAGCCCATGATGCCAGTCTGCATACTGATTACGTCGTCCATCGGTCCCTTCTTCCAGTCAGCCACGTCGCGGCGCAACTGGAACTCCTGCGCCTTGAGGAAGTCGCACGGGTCGTACTCGTATGATATGGCGAGCGGCACGAGGTGAAGCGAGAGCAGGCGTTCCTTGATAGAGCCTTCGCCGCCCATGGTCATCATCTTGAGGATAGCCTCGGCGGTGCGGTCGTTGGAGTCCTTCGCGCGTCCTTCGCGCTGCGCAATCCATACGTTGTCGTTCTTCTCAGCGATGACGAAGTGCATGTACTCAGCGAGCAGCTTAGACGCAGCGAGCATCTGGCGCATAGGCAGCGATCGCTGTACGATGAACGACTTGTTGAGGCGCACGATATCCTTCACCCAAGGCAGTTTGAGGAGATTGTCGCCGATGGCGATCTCGGTGGTTGTGTCGCAACCGGCATCGAAGAGCATCACATGGAGCAGTGCCGAGTCGAGCACGATATCGCGGTGGTTGCTGATGAAGGTGTAGCGATTGCGGAGGTCGAGGTTAGAGAAGTCGGCATCGCAGCCGAGCGAAGCCTTAGCGAGCAGGTTCTTCAGAAACTCGTAGCAGAACGCTTTCTGAAACTCGAGATTGGTCTTGCACTGGTGCATCTTCTGGCGTATAGCCTCAACGGGCACACCGGGATAGAGGTATGCCAGCACTTGGCAGAACTGCTCGTTCTGCACCAAACGGTCGAATACTTCGGGGAGCTCTTCCGGCGCAAACGGACGGATAGAGTCGTATTTGTGGAGTTGTTCAGGTGTCATGATAGAAGTTTTGAGTTTTGAATTCAACACTTAAACTGGTTCTCTACGATGTCGGTCAGCACGTCCTTGATGTCGAGTCCTGCGGCGCGCACCTGCTGCGGAATGAAGCTTGTGGCAGTCATGCCCGGTGTGGTGTTCACCTCAATCATATTTATCTTGTCGTTGCCGTCGGCATCCTTCGAGATGATGAAGTCGATGCGGATGATGCCATTGCAGTGGAGGATGTCGTAGATGCGGCTCACCTCCTCAGCCACGCGCTTTGCAGTCTCGGGAGCGATGCGTGCCGGTGTTATCTCCTGCACCTGTCCGTTGTACTTAGCGTCGTAGTCGAAGAACTCGTTGCTTGTCACGACCTCCGTAGCGGGGAACACTACCGACTTCTCGCGTGTCTTGTAGCAGCCGATTGATATCTCGGTGCCCTTCATGAAACTCTCGATCATCACCTCGTCGCTCTCCATGAACGCCACGCGCAGAGCTGGTGCGAGCTGGTCTACGTTCTTCACCTTCGACACGCCGAAGCTCGATCCGTCGGCTGCTGGCTTCACGAAGCACGGCATACCTATCTCCTTCTCAATGAATTCGTCAGAGTACTTCGACTCTTCGCCGCGGCGCACGAGGATGCTCTTCGCCACATTCACGCCCCAGCCACGCAGATAGTTGTTGAGCACGTACTTGTCGAAGGTCATCGCCTCAACGAGCACGCCGCTTGTGCTGTACGGAATGTGGAGCAGTTCGAAGTAGCCCTGCATCACACCGTTCTCGCCTGGCGTGCCGTGGATGGTGATGTAGGCGTAGTCGAACACCACCGCCTTGCCGTCGAGCACGAACGAGAAGTCGTTCTTGTCGATTGGTGCTGTTGTACCGTTGGGCAGATTGACATGCCAGTCCTGTCCTTTCACGTCAACGATATAAATGTTATAACGTTCCTTATCGAAGAAGGAGTACAATCCCTGAGCTGAGCGCATTGAGACATCGTGCTCAGAAGAGTCGCCACCGCAAACGATGGCAATGTTGCGTTTTAATGTATTCATTGTTATTATTATTTTAGGGGTGAGTATTCTTTTTACTGAACTAAGCCGAACTAAGGCGGCGTTTAAGCCGAAATAAGCCTCTTTAAGCCTTTCTAAGCCTTTGATGGAAATCTTATCGCGGTTCTATGCTCTTACTGCTGTGCAGTGCTGAAGGTGTCGCGAGTGGTGCCCTTCATGTATCCGCGCCACTTCTCTATGAGCTGCGTGAGGTCGTCGGGCCATTCGGACGTGAAGTCCATCTGCTGCTTTGTCTTCGGGTGGACGAAGCCGAGTGTGCGTGCGTGCAGTGCCTGACGCGAGCAGGCTTTGAAGCAGTTGTTGATGAACGCCTTGTATGTAGCCGAGCGTTCGCCACGCAGTATCTCCATTCCGCCGTAGCGTTCGTCGCCGAAGAGCGGATGGCCGATGTGCTTCATGTGGGCACGTATCTGATGGGTGCGTCCCGTCTCAAGTCGGCACTCCACAAGCGTGACGTAGCCGAAGCGTTCGAGCACACGCCAGTGGGTCACGGCTTCCTTGCCGATGCCCGAATCGGGCGACATCACGGTCATGCGCAGGCGGTCTTTCGGGTCGCGTGCTATGTTGCCCTCGATGCGTCCTTCGTCCTCGGTGAGGTTTCCCCATACGAGTGCGTTGTACGAGCGGTGTGTGGTCTTGTTGAAGAACTGCAAGCCGAGCGATGTCTTCGCCTGCGGTGTCTTCGCCACTACGAGCAGACCCGATGTGTCCTTGTCAATGCGATGCACGAGTCCCACTTCGGGGTCGTTAGGGTCGTAGCTCTGCAGGTCGCGCAGATGCCAAGCTATGGCGTTGACGAGTGTGCCTGTGAAGTTGCCGGCTCCGGGGTGCACCACCATGCCTGCCTCCTTGTTTATCACCATCAGCTCCGAGTCTTCGTACACCACGTTGAGCGGTATGTCCTCTGCCACGATGCTTGTGTCGTGGCGCGGGCGGTCGAGCATCAGTGTCACCACGTCGTTGGGGCGCACCTTGTAGTTGCTCTTCACGGGGCGCTCGTTTACGTGTACGAAGCCTGCGTCGGCAGCCTTCTGTATGCGGTTGCGCGACGAGTGGGGCAGCTTCTCGCACATGAACTTGTCAACGCGCTGCGGCTCCTGACCCGGGTCGGCTACAAAGCGGAAGTGCTCGTAGAGCTGACCGGTCTCGTCGTCGTCTTCGATTGGGGGTGTGAGGATATCTTCTTCTATCATATTCTTGTTTTTAGGCGGCGTTTAAATCGGACTAAGCCTGTCTAAGGCGGCGTTTAAGCCGAACTAAGCCTTCTTAGGCCTTCCTAAGCCTTTGCCTGAACTTTTGCTAATTAAGCCCTACCCGACGGGGAGGGTTGGAAGGGGCTTTTCTGGCTGCGTGGTATGGGCAAGATGCCCATACCTCCTACTTTTTACTCTTTTACTTTTTTACTCTTTTACTTTTTAAGGTACTTCGTGGAACTCATCTACATCGCCCGACTCGTAGAACTCGTCTTCCGATGCGTCCTCTATCGGTGCGTCGGTGTAGTTGATGTCCATGTCGGCATCGCGCTGTCCGCTTCCCACCTCAATAGTGATGTAGTCGTTCACCGAGACCTTCTCGCCTGCCACCACATGGCGACCCTTCACTCTCAAACCATACACCCAGTCTTTCTCGCCGTCGACTAACGCAGGCTGGGTGAGTTTGAAGCCCATAGCCGAGAGTTTCGCCATCGCCTCGCGCAACGAGCTGTTGTCGATGACATCGGGAACGGTGATAGTAGGCGTATGCGAAGTGTTCACAGTGAGGTATATCACATGACCCGTCTTCACGCGCTCTCCAGGAGCGGGCGACTGCTCAAGAATACAATCGGGCTTGATGCCCGGCACGTATCCCGTATCGCTCACCACCACCTGCAAGCCGCTCTGTTTGAGCAGATACTCGGCATCGCTAAAGGTTTTGTGGCGCACGTTGGGTATCGACACCACTTCGCCATGATGGGTATATATATCAAGGCCATACTTCACCCCGAGGCACACGACGAACACCACTGCAACCATTGCAGCGAGATTGCCCCAGAGATAACGGCTCTTGAATTTGCTGAAAAACTCTGATGTGTTCATACTCTTTCGTATATATAAATATGTACAAAGATACGACTATCATCGCAATTCACAAAATATATGCAAAAAAAAGCGACAACATATTGATATATTTTGTAAATTCGCATAAAATTAAACAAAGCTGAAAACACTATGAAAGATACATACAAGAAAGCTATGTGCATAGCTGCCTGCGTGCTCGGCGTTTCTTTAGTTTCGTGGACAACATGGCGACTTCTCCCCTCCTCTGCTGACGAGATGCGGCGGTGTGCCGTGGTCGTGAGTGCCACGTCGTGGTACGAGGTGACGGTAGATGGAAAACCGCTGCTCTACTTCGCCGAGAGCGATGCCGACTCGGCGGTGTACAACGTCACAACCGATCGCAAAAAGGCTCTACACCGCAGTTTCTCAACGGGTGTATGGACGAACGACTGGCTACTGATGCCATCGTGCAAGGGCAGACTCGTAACCGTCAGTCACGCACCGAGCGACGTGCTACGTGGCAGCGCCGACTCGACGATAATACGTCTGTGCCGCGAAGCGGTGACAGCCCGACTGCGCGATATCAACAAACAGAAGTCGGAGCTCAACTACTATATGCGTGTGCACAACGTGCAGGACTACGGCTATCAGGAAGTGGCAGCGTTGGACACTCGCGTAAATCGCGCCTATGCCGAGGCGGAGCGTGTGCTGCAACTGATTGACAGTATCACCGACGGCAATCACGGCGTGTTCGTGAAGACTCACCACGAGTACACGGCGATATACCGCTCTGCGGAGGGCAAGCTCGTGCGCACACCGCTCCGACTCGTCGGCTCCGTCGACGGCATGGCACTGCTGCAGACCGCCGACGGCAAGACACCGGAGGGCGCAGCGGCGGTGAGTCTGCTGCCGTGGAACATGGACGACAACTGCGAAGCACGCGCCGTGGGCTTCCCCACTATCGGTGAGGAGGGCATGGAGTGCGACACGGTGTCGGCACAAATTCTGCCAATGCAGGTGGAGCAAGGCAGAAAGCACCGCCTGCCACGAATGTTAGGCAGCGACGGCACACTGGTGTTCAGCACTAAGGGCAGGTTCATCGGCATGGTGTGTGGCGACACGATAGCCACAAGAAGAGCGATTAGAAGGATTTTGAACTTTGAATGGTAGAAGGAGGAGGTGCCATTATACAACGTAAAACTTCACGTAGTATCATCCGCGTCGACCGATGCGGATGTCTGCGCCGACCGATGCGGACATCTGCGTCGACCGATGCGGACATCTGCGCCGACCGATGCGTATGGCACAACTACCCCCTATAGTTAAAAACAACACAACAATGAAGATAACAAAATACACACTTGCATTAGGCTTCGCCCTACTTTGTCTCTGCGGTTGCAAGGACATTGCACACGACGGACAGACCATCCAGGTACAGGGCGCAACAACATATTACGGCGGAACCAAACAGGGCAAGTACGACGGTTACGGCGTGCTCTCCGTGGGCGACAGCGTGGTGTATGCCGGCGAATGGCGCATGGGCAAACGCTGGGGCAAGGGCATCGGCAGCGACTCAACAGGCAGACGCATCGTGGGCACATGGCGTGCCGACACACTTGTCAGCGGCACATGGCGCGACTCAACGGGCACATACACCGGAACACTCAACCGCGACGGCATAGCCGACGGACACGGCACCTTCGTCAACCGTCAAGAGCTATACCAAGGCGAATGGGCTGACGGCAAGCGATCGGGCTTCGGCGTGGCAATCAATGCTGGCAAGCACCTACAGCTGGGCGAGTGGAAGAACAACCGCTTCTTGGGTGAACGCATCGAATATCGCGCCGACCGCATCTACGGCATCGACATCTCGCGCTTCCAGCACGAGAAGGGGCGTAAACGCTACGCCATCAACTGGAAGCAGATGCGCATCGTCAATCTCGGCAAACTCTCACGCAAGCGCATCGCCGGAACGGTAGACTACCCCGTATCGTTCTGCTACATCAAGTCGACCGAGGGCACCACCGTGCGAAACCGCTACTATCGCACCGACTATGCGGCAGCACGCGCACACGGCATCAAGTGCGGCGCGTACCACTTCTTCTCCACTCGCACGCCCGGCGCAAAGCAGGCGCGTCACTTCCTGAAGTACAGCAAGTTCCGCAAGGGCGACTTGCCGCCGGTGCTCGACATCGAACCGACGTGTGCTCAGATACGCGCCATGGGCGGAGCGGAGGCGATGTTTCGCAACGTGCGCGAATGGATAAACGTGGTGAAGAGGGCAACGGGCGCACGCCCCATACTGTACATATCACAGTCGTTCGTGAACCGCTACCTGCCGCTCGCACCCGACCTGAAGCGCAACTACATAGTGTGGATAGCACGCTACGGCGAGTACAAGCCCGATGTGCGACTCGCCTACTGGCAGCTAAGCCCCGACGGACACGTGCGCGGCATAACACCCGAGGTAGACATCAACGTGTTCAACGGCTACCGCGACGAGTACGAGGACTTCCTGCAAAACGAATGTATCAAGTAGCGGTATCAACAACGCACAAAAAAAGGCTGCAACGCAAACCGAATTGCGATGCAGCCTTATCTGTATTAACCTATGTATTCTTCAGCTATTAGAAGTCGTTGTTGTGGTCGAGCGAGTCGTTGAAGTCGCGCGGCTCACGATGCTCGCGGTTCTCACGACGACCGTCGCGGCGCTCACCACCCTCACGACGCGGACGACGCTCACCGCGGTCGCCACGCTCGCCACGCGGACGGCGTTCACGCTCTACATATCCCTCCGGTTTCTCGAGAAGCACGCGGTGTGAGAGCTTGTACTTGCCAGTCTTCGGGTCGATCTCCATGAGCTTCACCTTGATCTTGTCGCCTTCCTTGATGCCAGCCTCTTCAACTGTCTCAAGACGCTTCCAGTCGATCTCTGAGATGTGGAGCAATCCGTCCTTGCCCGGCATGATCTCTACGAAGCAGCCGTAAGGCATGATTGAACGAACTGTACCCTCGTACACCTCGCCTACTTCAGGGATAGCCACGATAGCCTTGATCTTGCCAAGCGCAGCGTCGATAGCGTCCTTGTTAGGAGCCGATACCTGCACCTTGCCTACGCCGTCTGCCTCGTCGATAGTGATAGTAGCGCCGGTGTCCTCCTGCATCTGCTGGATGATCTTGCCACCAGGGCCAATCACAGCGCCGATGAACTCCTTCGGTATCTCGATCTGAACGATGCGCGGTACCTGCGGCTTCAGCTCCTTGCGCGGCTCAGAGATGGTCTCCATCATGCATTTGAGGATGTGCTCACGGCCTTCCTTAGCCTGCATAAGAGCCTTCTCGAGAATCTCGAAGCTCAGACCGTCACACTTGATATCCATCTGTGTAGCTGTCAAGCCGTTGGGTGTACCGGTTGTCTTGAAGTCCATATCGCCGAGGTGGTCCTCGTCGCCGAGGATGTCGCTAAGCACAGCGTACTTCTCCTCGCCCGGGTTCTTGATAAGACCCATTGCGATACCTGATACAGGAGCCTTCATCGGAACACCTGCGTCCATGAGGGCGAGTGTGCCGGCACATACTGTAGCCATTGAAGACGAACCGTTCGACTCGAGAATCTGGCTCACGAGACGCACTGTGTAAGGGAAGTCCTCAGGAATCTGACCCTTCAGACCGCGCCATGCCAAGTGACCGTGACCGATCTCGCGACGACCTACGCCGCGCTGAGCCTTAGCCTCGCCTGTGCAGAACGGCGGGAAGTTATAGTGGAGGAGGAAACGCTGGTAGCCACGCTCAAGAACGTCGTCAACCAACTTCTCGTCCATCTTTGTACCGAGTGTACATGTAGAGAGCGACTGTGTCTCGCCACGTGTGAAGATAGAGCTTCCGTGAGGCATCGGCAGCGGAGAAACCTCGCACCAGATAGGACGGATGTCTGTTGTCTTACGACCGTCGAGACGCTTGCCCTCGTCGAGGATGCAGCGGCGCATAGAGTCGCGCATAACGTCGGCGTAGTAGCGCACCATCTCTGCGTGCTTCTCGTCGAGCTCCTCAGCTGTGAGGTCTGTGTGAGCTGCGTCGTAAGCCTCCTGGAAGTCAGAGAGAATCTTGTCGAAAGCCTCCTCGCGCGACTTCTTGTCGTGGTCGCCCGACTCTGCGATAGCGTAGCACTTGTCGTAAGTCTCCTTGCGGAGCTGCTCGCGGAGTTCCTCGTCGTTCACCTCGTGGCAGTACTCGCGCTTAACGTCGGTGCCAAGTTCCTTAGAGAGCTCTGTCTGAAGCTCGCACATCGGCTTGATAGCTGCCATAGCAGCCTTCAATGCGCCAATCATGTCCTGCTCCGACACTTCCTTCATCTCGCCCTCTACCATCATGATGTTCTCGGCAGAAGCGCCTACCATGATATCCATGTCGGCATCCTTCATCTGCTCGAAGGTAGGGTTGATGACGTACTCGCCATTGATGCGTGCTACACGCACCTCTGAAATCGGGCACTCGAAAGGTATATCTGAACAAGCCATAGCGGCTGAAGCTGCAAATCCTGCGAGAGCATCAGGCTGGTCAACGCCGTCGGCGCTGAGAAGCATAATCTGCACATATACCTCTGCGTGGTAGTTAGACGGGAAGAGCGGACGGAGCACACGGTCTACGAGACGTGATGTGAGGATCTCGTTGTCGCCCGACTTGCCTTCACGCTTTGTGAAGCCGCCAGGGAAACGGCCTGCTGCTGAGTACTGCTCTTTGTAGTCTACCTGCAAAGGCATGAAATCTGTTCCGGGAACTGCATCTTTTGCGGCACAAACAGTGGCGAGAAGTACGGTGTTGCCCATACGCAGTACAACACTTCCGTCGGTCTGCTTTGCCACTTTCCCGGTCTCAATGCTGATGGTTCTGCCATCAGGCAATGATACTGTCTTTGTAATTACGTTCATCTAAATCTTAATTTACATCAAAAAAATTGTAATATGTGAGCAAAGTTAGTCAATTTCAATGGGATAAACGAACAATCGCCGATTATTTTTGTTTTTTTGTATAATTTTCCACTGCAGCATCTGCAATCATAAGAGATACGCTCCTCAGAGCCATGCAAGCCCCGTTTGTTATTCAGAACTTGAAACTCAGCCCTACACCCAATGTTCTTCTGTTTGCCAGATTATCATTGAGCATACTGACGTTGGCAGAAAGCGCCAATTTCTTTTGATGATGGGCTGCTATAAGGAATGACGTGGTCCATATCACACTTGCTCCGAATGAGGCGGCTAATCCGATGGCAAATGGATTATCTCCGGGGCCGTTTTCTTGAATATATTCAACGTATGCCGCTCCCCATAAGCAACATACGCTGGCTAAAAAGAAGACGCTGCCACCCACCCAAGCTGTCCACTTAAATATTCTTGCCTTCTTCAATCGCTTGGCGGAAGTGTCTTTAGCGATACTTTTCAGCAATTCGGCATCCGACACAAGTGTGTCGTTGTGTTGCAATAAAGTGAAGTTCTCTGACTTAACATCTGTGCCATAATTTTCCAACACCGTTACCGTCGAAGTAGCGGTTGGGTTGTCGTCATTGGCGATGGCGTCTTGAGCGTTGACGGCGAGTGAGCATATCACGACTGCCATCAACATAAAGAATCGTAGAGTCCTCATCATTTCTTATGTTGTTATGCCAGCATATAATCTGGCATAGGGTTAGATATAAACAAATTTAGCGAATTATCTCGAAATGACAAACAATAAAAAAAGAAATAATTGCGGTTATTCGTTTATTATGCGTACATTTGCATAAATGGGAGCTGCTGCGCTCTACCGCCGCTTGTTCGGCTTCAATCCAAGCGGCGTGTGCGCTGTGTTGGTGCATCCTTGCTTTGTTGGTGCATCCTTGCTTTGTTGGTGCACTTGAGACAAGTGCACCCCCTATAAATACCCTATAACCTTAAAGAAAAAGCTAAAGATATGGACAAGAAAAATGAATTTATGCGCCGTGCCATAGAGCTCTCCGAGGAGAGTGTGCGCACTGGCGGCGGACCGTTCGGAGCGGTCATCGTGCGTGGCGACGAAATCATCGCCGAGGCTTCTAACAGCGTTACTATCGACAACGACCCTACGGCGCACGCCGAGGTGAACTGCATACGCAAGGCTACGCACCGTTTAGGCACGTTCGACCTCGCCGGATGCGACATCTACACCTCATGCGAGCCGTGCCCTATGTGTCTGGGTGCCATCTACTGGGCGCATCTCGACCGCATCTTCTACGGCAACGACCGTAAGGATGCTGCCGCCATCGGCTTCGACGACGACTTCATCTATCAGGAGATGCCGCTCAAGCCCGAGCAGCGCCACAAGACGATGCAGCGTCTGATGGGTATGGAGGCACTCAAGGCGTTCCGCATGTGGGAAGAGAGCGCCGACAAGACCGAATATTGATAGGACGGTTAGGTACAACTAATAAATTTCGGGCATGTCTTGCGTAGGTCAACCTGCGCAAGACATGCTTTTTATTTTTCCGGCGAGATAAGCCTTAAACTCCTCGCAGCCAATCACTTCTATATCCTCGTAGAGTCCGAGCACGAAGCGGCCTATGCCGAGGAACGACACCACTTCGCCTTCGAAAATCCAGGCGGTGTCGCCGTCGGCTGTGAAGCATTTCGCCGACTGCGGATACTCCTCCACCATGAGGTTGTAGGAGAGCAGTCCCATGCGCATCTTCACTGTGTAGCGTTGCTCGCCGGTGAACATGAACATATCGGTGTACATCTGCTTGTGGCGGTCGTCGAAGGTCCAGGGCACGTCGATGATCTCCACCGACTCCATACGCGAGAGGCGGAACGTCTTGTTCTCATGCGAACGTATTTCGTGGCAGCGCACGTCGCGCTCGTCGTTCATCAACTGATAGGGTTCGACGATACGGTCGGTGACGGTGTTGCTGTGTGGCGAGGCGTACTTGTGCAGCACCACCATCTTGCGCGTAGCCATCGCCTCGCGCAGCTTCGACACACAGTCGTTCATGCGACGCTGCAGTTCGGGATTGACGGCATCGGGCAGGTTGAACGAGCGTGCGAGTTTCTGACGTATGTTCACAGCGGTGTGGTCGCGTGTGTCGTCGGAGTCGAGGCGACGGCAAATATACGCTGCTTCGTATTCGGAGAGCGAGATCTGCTCGTGCAGACGACGGAAGAACGACGACGAACGGTCGAGACGGTATGTGGTGCCGGTCTTCTGCAGATTGAAACCACAATCGCGCAGATAGTCGAAATAATAGTGGAGGTTGCGGCGCGTGATGCCGAGACGGTCGGCTATCTGCTGTGCCGTATAATTTGCATTCTCTGTAAGTATGAGTATTAGGTCGAGTTCACGACCGTATTTATCCATTCGCATTGTTGTCGATTTTAGTAGATTTGGGTTTTAGGTTTGTTTTTATCGGCTTGCTTTCTCTATAGGTTAGTAGTTTTACTTTTAAAAATATGCTTTTGTGGGTGCGTGGTATGGGCAAGATGCCCATACCTCCTACTTTTTACTTTTTTACTTTTAATCCTCTTCCTCAAACTTCAGTTCGAGTTGTCCTCCGCCAAGCAGGTTGTAGCTCATGCGGTGGTATGGCGTGGTGCCGTGCAGGCGTATGCCCTCGCGGTGCGCCTTCGTGGGATAGCCCTTGTTCTTCTGCCAATCGTAGTAGGGATACTCCTCGGCGAGACAGTCCATATATTCGTCGCGAAATGTCTTGGCGAGGATGCTCGCTGCGGCTATCGACTGATACTTACCGTCGCCCTTCACTATCGTTGTGTAGGGCAGGTCGCGGTATGGTGTGAAGCGGTCGCCATCGACGATGACCGCCTCGGGGCGCACGGTGAGCTGGTCGAGCGCACGGTGCATGGCGAGAAAGCTGGCGTTGAGGATGTTTATGCGGTCGATCTCCTCGGGCGTAACCACGCCCACAGCCCACGCCACGGCGTCGCGCACTATCTGGTCGCGCAGCGTGCGGCGTGCCTTCTCGCTGAGTTTCTTCGAGTCGTTGAGCAGAGCGTTGTCGTAGTCGGGCGGCAGAATGACGGCAGCAGCGTACACGCTTCCAGCAAGACAACCGCGACCGGCTTCGTCGCAGCCAGCCTCAACGAGGTCGGTATAGTAATGGGGCAGCAAATGGGTATTGCTTTCTTGTTTTTTCATCTGTTGTTCATTTCAATGTGCATAGAAAACAAGCGCAACTGTAGGCTGCTTATTTTCCATGTGCAAAGTTAGCTTTTATAATACAAACCACAAAGCATTCGTAAGAATTCTTTAACAAAGAAATACTTAAAGTGAAGTATTATTTCCATAAAGCCAACTAATTTTGCAAGCGAAGATAAGAAACAACATGTATCACCTTATATAATATATAGATTATGGAGAAGAACATCACCCTTCAGCAGAACAACATCAGAGTGTTTAACACTAAATTGATGCAGCCCGCATCAATACTTGACACAATAAAAAAAGCCGCAACCAACCCTATAGAGTGGTTACGGCAGTATTATTCGAGCGTGCTTGAGCGTGAAGTGACCACTGGTCAGACTCTGCGCTACGTCCACGCACAGTTGGCATTCTTGATGGGCGTGTTCCCTGCATACGACTCGCTGCTTGTGCATCTCGGCGTATGTGCATGGGCGTTGTGGGCGATACTGCGCTGCATCAGAACATCTGACTCACGCGCTTCACGCCAGCCACAAGAGCGTCCACTTCTTCCTTAGTGTTGTAGAGACCGAACGACGCACGCACCATACCCTGGATGCCGAAGCGGTCCATCACGGGCTGCGCACAGTGGTGACCGGTGCGTACGGCGATGCCGAGGCGGTCGAGCAGTGTGCCCATGTCCAGGTGGTGTATGTCACCCACGAGGAACGACACCACGGCATCCTTTCCCTCGGTGGTGCCGAAGAGGCGCATACCGTCAATCTCCGCAAGGCGTGTCATGCAGTAGTCGGTGAGCTCGCGCTCGTGTGCGGCGATGTTGTCCATGCCAAGTGCCGAAACGTAGTTGAGCGCCGTAGCCAGTCCGTGGGTAGCCACATAGTCGGGCGTTCCGGCTTCGAACTTGAACGGCAGCTTCTCAAAGGTGGTCTTCTCGAAGCTCACGCTCTCTATCATCTCGCCACCACCCTGATAGGGCGGCATACGGTCGAGCCATTCTTCCTTGCCGTAGAGCACACCGATGCCCGTCGGTCCGTATATCTTATGTCCGCTGAAGGCGAAGAAGTCGCAGTCGATTGACTGCACGTCTACAGCGAAGTGGGGTGTCGACTGTGCTCCGTCTACGAGCACCGGCACACCATGCTCATGCGCTATGCGCACAATCTCCTTCACTGGGTTCACTGTTCCGAGCGTATTGCTCACGTGAGCCACACTTACTATCTTCGTTCGCTCAGAGAACAGCTGCTCGTATGCCTTCATGTCGAGCTTTCCGCTGTCGTCCATCGGTATCACCTTCAGCGCGATGCCGCGCTTCGCTGCCTGCAACTGCCACGGAACAATGTTCGAGTGGTGCTCCATTACGGACACTATCACCTCGTCGCCTTCCGCCATGAACGCTTCGCAGAACGACGCAGCCACGAGGTTGATGCTCTCCGTCGTGCCGCGTGTAAAGATTATCTCTTCTGTCTTCGGCGCGTTGATGAACTGGCGCACGGTCTCGCGTGCCGCTTCGTGCAGGTCGGTGGCGCGCTGCGAGAGATAGTGCACGCCACGATGCACATTGGCGTTGGCGTTAAGATACTCTTCGCGCATGGCATCGAGCACGCACAACGGCTTCTGCGTCGTTGCTCCGTTGTCGAGATAGACGAGCGGACGGTCGTAGACGGTGCGCGAAAGGATTGGGAAATCGGCGCGAACCTTGTTTATATCGTACATGATGTTATTAAGTTGAGATGGTGATGTGGTGAAGTGGTGAGAATTCTCTACTAATTACTTGCAGAGCTTGCAGCCCTCACACTTGCTCAGTTCGCCGCGGAAGCGCTTCTCTACGAGATAGTGAAGGCGGTCGCGCAGCGGTTCGAGTTGTATCTTGTCTATTACCTCGTTGATGAACGCGAACTCGAGGAGCAGCTTTGCCTCCTTCTCGCTGATGCCACGCTGGCGCATGTAGAACAGAGCCGCATCGTTGAGCTGACCCACGGTCGATCCATGCGAGCACTTCACGTCGTCGGCGTATATCTCGAGCATCGGCTGCGTGTACATTCGTGCTGTCTTTGTGGCGCAAAGGTTCTGGTTCACCTCCTCCGACACGGTGTGCTGTGCGCCATGGCGTACAAGCACTCTGCCTGCGAAGGCTCCCGTCGACTTGTCGTTGAGCACATACTTGTAGAGTTCGTGACTCGTGCAGTGCGACACCTGGTGATCTATCAGCGTGTTGTTGTCCACGTGCTGCGTCTTGTCGGCTATCACGCAGCCGTTGCACCAGCACTCTGCGCCCTCGCCCTTGAGTTGCACGTCGAGGCGGTTGCGCGTCACGCCGTTGTGCAGCGTGATGACGTTATGATTAAATCGCGAGTCGCGCTGCTGCTCCACGTACACGTTCGAGATGCGTGTGTTCTTGTAGTGGGTCTCCTCCATGCAGTAGAGGTCGAGCGATGCGTTTGCTCCGACGTAAGCCTCAATCACCTGCGTAGTGAGGAACTGCTGGTCGTCGGCTGCATGGTCGCAGAAGAGGAACTTGGCGTTGGCGCCCTCCTCCATCACGATGAGCACGCGGCGGTTCACCATCATAGCCACGTCTGAGCGCAGGATGTTTATCACCTGCACGGTTTTGTCCACCACGACGTTGCGCTTCACGTGCACGAGCAGTCCGTCCTGCGCCAGCATAGTGTTGAGTGCGGTGATGCCGTCCTCGTCGCTCTTCGCCAGGCGTGCGTAGTGCTGAGCCACGAACTCGGGGTGTGCCTTCGCATATTCGGCAAGCGATGTCACCTCGATGCCTTCGGGCAAGTTCTCCTTGGGCTGCAGCGACTGGCGGAACTGGTCGTTGACGATGAAGTAGAGCGACGTGCTGAGGTTGGGTACATCGCAGCGGAACGCCTTGTACGGGTCGACCGGCACTTCAAGACGGTTGATGTTCAGTCCGTAGTTGGGCTCGAAGAGCTTGTCTATCGTTGTGTATTTGTATCGCTCCACCTTTCGCGAAGGGAAGCCGAGACGCTCGAAGCTGTTGAAGGCTTCGTCGCGCACAGCGTTCAGCACGTCGGTGCTGTGGGCGCAGATCTGCTCACGACATTCGCGGTAGAGGTCGATGTATTGTTGTTCTGAAGTCATTGTTCTGAGTTTTATTCTTCTTCAAGCTCTGCTTTTATCCAATCGTATCCTCGCTGTTCTATCTCCTTTGCGAGTTCCGGTCCGGCGGTCTTCACGATGCGTCCCTTGTAGAGCACGTGTACGACGTCGGGCTTTATCATGTCGAGGAGTCGCTCGTAGTGGGTGATGACGATGGCTGATGTCTCCGGCGTGTGCATCTTGTTGACACCGTCGGCTACGATGCGCATTGCGTCCACGTCGAGTCCGGAGTCGGTCTCGTCGAGAATGGCGAGCTTCGGTTCGAGCATTGCCATCTGGAATATCTCGTTGCGTTTCTTCTCGCCGCCCGAGAATCCTTCGTTGACAGAACGGCGTGTGAACTTGGAGTCGAGTTCCACGACCTTGCGCTTCTCGTTCATCAGCTTGAGGAAGTCGCCCGCCTTCAGTTCGGGCTGTCCCTGATACTTGCGCTTCTCGTTGACAGCTGCCTTCAGGAAGTTGGTCATCGACACGCCCGGTATCTCCACCGGATACTGGAACGAGAGGAACAGACCTTCGTGCGCACGGTCTTCGGGCTTCATCTCAAGGATGTTCTTGCCGTTGAACCATGCCTCGCCTGCTGTCACCTCATAGAGCGGATTGCCTGTGAGCACAGCGCTGAGTGTAGACTTTCCGGAACCGTTCGGTCCCATGATGGCGTGTATCTCGCCATCGTTTATAGTGAGGTTGATGCCTCTCAGTATTTCCTTGCCAGCGATAGTGGCATGGAGGTTTTTTACTTCTAACATATCGAGTTTTGAGTTTTTATATTAATACGAATCGAGCACGCGTCCGAGCTTCATCCTGCGGCGTTCCTTCTTCGTTTCTTGTTTCTTTTCGTCGGCGGGGTCGTATATGCCGAGTGCCATTTCGATGAGCGTGAAGAGATTGTTGCCGTCGGCTGATGTGAAGCGGAACGGGAACGTCGCCTTCAGACCTATCTGTATGTTGTGGCGGTGCATGTTGGAGCGCATCCGATATACGTCAGGTTTGCCGTTGCATGTGGTTGTTACGTGCGCCTTGCCGTCGATGGCGAGCGGGAAGCCGTACTGGAACTCGAGCGCGAGCGACGAGAAGATGTAGCAGTCTACTCCCACCGTCGGTGCTATGCTCACACGCGGCAGACTTATTGTGCTGTTGCGCTCGTAGCCATCGCCTCCGTTCCATGCGCTCATGCTATGCTGCTCGTGACGCTGTGCCACGTTGGTGTAGGTCATCAGCGCAGCGTAGGGCTGGAGGGCGAAGCGTTTGCTCAGGGGATAGTAGCGTGCGCCGAGCACTATGTTCTGCATTGTGGCGTCCACTTCGCTGCCGAACCATTGTACGGTCTCGGCGTTGTAGCCGCCCACGAGCGAGAAGTGCTGCTGCGGCAGATAGTATTCTATCAGTACGTTGCACTGCGGTGAGGCGAACGCTGCGATGTTGCCTGCGTCGCGTGGCGAACGTTCTACGCTTGCCGTCGTCGGGCACGAGAGGTTCATGCCTGCTATCACCGCCCAACGGCGCGACACGTCGTCGTCGCCTGCGAAAGCTGTGGCGGCACAGGCTGCGAGAGCTGCTGTGACGGTCATTATCCTGCGGAACATATATTGAGTTTTGAGTTTTGAATTCAAAATCCTATCCCACTGTTCCCTCAAGCGACACGCTGAGCAGCTTCTGCGCCTCGACAGCGAACTCCATAGGCAGCTTGTTGAGCACGTCCTTGGCGTATCCGTTGACGATGAGACCGACAGCTTGCTCGGTGGGTATGCCGCGCTGGTTGCAGTAGAAGAGCTGGTCTTCCGAAATCTTCGATGTCGTAGCCTCGTGCTCCACTATCGCCGTGTCGTTGTGTATGTCCATGTAGGGGAAGGTGTGCGCTCCGCAGTCGGAACCGAGCAGCAGCGAGTCGCACGACGAGTAGTTGCGTGCGTTGTCGGCGTTGCTTGTGGCGCGCACCAGTCCGCGGTACGAGTTCTGACTGTGTCCGGCTGAGATACCCTTCGATATGATTGTCGACTTGGTGTTCTTGCCCATGTGTATCATCTTCGTACCGGTGTCTGCCTCCTGGTAGTTGTTGGTGACGGCTACGGAGTAGAACTCCGCCTGCGAACCGTCGCCGCGCAGCACGCACGAGGGGTACTTCCATGTGATGGCCGAGCCGGTCTCCACCTGCGTCCACGAGAGTTTGGAGTTGACACCGCGCAGGTCGCCACGCTTTGTCACAAGGTTGAGCACGCCGCCCTTTCCGTTCTCGTCGCCCGGGTACCAGTTCTGCACGGTTGAGTATTTCACTTCGGCGTTGTCCTTCACGACGATCTCTACGATTGCGGCGTGCAGCTGGTTCTCGTCGCGCATCGGTGCGGTACAGCCTTCGAGGTAGCTGACGTATGCGTCGTCGTCGGCAATGATGAGTGTGCGCTCAAACTGACCTGTGTTGCGTGCGTTGATGCGGAAGTAAGAGCTTAGCTCCATCGGGCAGCGCACGCCCTTGGGTATGTAGACGAACGAGCCGTCGGAGAAGACGGCACTGTTGAGTGCTGCGAAGAAGTTGTCGCGGTAGGGAACCACGCTTCCCAAGTACTCGCGCACGAGGTCGGGATGGTTCTTTATGGCATCGCCTATCGAGCAGAAGATGATGCCTTTCTCGGCAAGGTGCTGCGAGAAGGTGGTCTTCACGCTGACGGAGTCCATGATGGCATCTACCGCCACACCGCTCAGCGCAAGGCGTTCTTCGAGCGGTATGCCGAGCTTGTCGAATGTCTTCATCAGCTCCGGGTCGATTTCCTTCTTCTCGTCCTGCTTCTTCTTGGCGAGCGGGTCGGCGTAGTACGAAATCGCCTGATAGTCGATGTCGGGCACGTGCACGTGGCCCCACTTCGGTTCCTTCATCGTCTGCCAGTGGCGGAATGCCTGCAGACGGAACTCGAGCATCCAGTCGGGTTCGCCCTTCTTGCTTGAGATGAGTCGCACAACGTCCTCGTTGAGTCCTTTCTCTATGATGTCTGTATGCACGTCGGTGGTGAAGCCGTACTCGTATTTCTGCTCTGCCACCTGGCGTACATAAGCGTTTTTTGTATCTTTAGTTTCCATTTTCGTATATAAAAGTAGAGGGGAGAATGGCGGATTGCGTCCGCCGTCTGATCGGGTTGCGTTCGCCACCTGATTGGATTGCGTTCGCCACCTGATCGGGTGGCGTTCGGTGCACGATGACACAACCTGCACTTTCAGGTTGCAGGACATCGGTATGCCTTCTCCTTAATAAATGCAAAATTACGAATAATGCGTTGATTATTCGAAGAAAACGCTGCTTTTTTGAACCTAAAGGTTCATTTCCTTCGATAGTATGTTCTCCAGTTTCTCTGCCGAGAGCCTCAACTGGAACTCGCCGTTGATGGCTACGCTGATGCCGCCCGTCTCCTCCGACACCACGATGGCGATGCTGTCGGAGTCTTGCGAGATGCCGAGCGCAGCGCGGTGGCGCAGACCGAGTTCCTTCGGTATGTCGTGGCTGTGCGACACGGGCAGGATGCAGCCGGCAGCGCGTATGCGCTTGCCGACGATAATCATGGCTCCGTCGTGCAAGGGCGAGTTCTTGAAGAAGATGTTCTCGATGAGTCGCTGGTTGATACGTGCGTCGATCACGTCGCCCGTGTCGACGATGTCGTCGAGGCGTATGCCGCGCTCTATGACGATGAGCGCACCCACCTTGCCACGCGAGAGGTCGATGCACGCCATGACGATGGGCATGATGGTCTCCTTGTCGACCACCTTCTCCTTGCTGCCCACGAAGAAGCGGGCGAAGGCACGGAAACGCTGGTGCGCACCGAGCGAGTAGAGGAAGCGGCGTATCTCTTCCTGGAAGAGTACGATGATGCCGATTACACCCACCGACACCAGCTTGTCGAGAATGGCTCCGAGCAGGCGCATCTCGAGCACCTGACTCACAAAGAGCCACACGAGCACGAACACGATGATGCCGATGAAGACGTTGAGCGAGCGGCTCTCCTTCATCAGACGATAGATGTAGTAGAGTATCAATGCGACAAGAAATATGTCGATGATGTCTTTTATTCCGAAGTCGAACATGTTGTGAGTTTTGAATGTTGAGTGTTATCCTAATTGCTGCACAATTCGGATGGCTTCAAAGGCTTCCTTCACGTCGTGTACACGCAGTATCGAAGCACCTTTCTGCAGCGACATGGTGTGGAGCACGGTGGTGCCGTTGAGCGCCGTCGTGGGGTCGCCACCGATAAGCTTGTATATCATACTCTTGCGCGACACGCCGACGAGCACGGGCAGGTCGAGTTCGAGCAGGCGCTCCGCCCTGTTCATTATCTCGTAGTTCTGCGCGAGTGTCTTGCCGAAGCCGTAGCCGGGGTCGAGGATGATATCCTTCGCACCGAGGTCGCGCAGACGCTGCACCTCCGCCGCGAAGTTCTGCATCATCTTCTCCAATGTGGGCTGCACCGACATCAGTATGTACGGCACGCCGAGCTGCGCCACGGTCTGGAACATGTCGCCTTCTTCGTGTATCTCCTTGCCCACGATGCCCGTTATGCCGCCTTCCGACACGTCGTTGATGATGTCGGCACCGAACTCCTCCACGCATCTGCGAGCCACGAGCGGGCGGTAGGTGTCTACCGACACGATGGCGTCGGGCTGCTCGCGGCGCACTATCTGCAGCGCGTGCTTCAGACGCTCGGTCTCCTCCTCAAGGCTCACCTCGTCGGCGCCGGGGCGTGTGGAGAACGCTCCCACGTCGATGATGCGTCCGCCTTCGGCTACTATCTGGTTGGCACGATCGGCTATCTCTGCCTCCGTCTGCTTGCGCGAACCGCTGTAGAACGAGTCGGGCGTGGCGTTCAGTATGCCCATCACCAAGGGCTGTGAGAGGTCGAGCAGTCTGCCTCGCACATTTATTGTATATTGCATATATGCTTGATAATTTGTTAATAACAAAACACAAAATACGCAATAAATATCCGAATAGCCAAACATTTTTAACAAAAAGAGTTGGAAGTTTGGATTATTTAGTGTAATTTTGCCCCTATACTTTAACCAAAACTAACACAAACAATTATGAAAAAGTTATTATTAACACTCGCTTGTGCGATGACAAGCTTGTTCGCATCAGCGCAGGCAAAGACTGCTGCAGTCGGTCTTAACCTTAACTATGGTACAGAAATCGAGTCTCTCGGCCTTGGTGTCAAGGGTTCTTACTGCTTCACAGACCACATTCGTGGCGAGGCTTCGTTCAACTACTTCTTCCCGAAAGACCATTTCACAATGTGGGAAATTAACGCTAACGCTCACTACCTGTTCAACATTGGTGACAAGTTCAAAGTATATCCGCTCGTAGGTCTGACATATGTACATGGACACTGGAGCAACAAATACAGCGTAGGTGGCGGTGGCAACTTCGATGATAATGGCGACTTCGGTGATGGCGATTGGGGCTGGGGTGCTCCTATGAGAAAGGCAAACGGCGAGATAACCGTTAAAGAGAGTTACAACACTGGCAAGTTTGGCGTGAACCTCGGTGGCGGTGCCCAGTACGACCTGACAGACAACCTCATGCTCAACTTCGAGGTGAAGTACAGTCTCGTGAGCGACTTGGACCAGTGCGTCATCAGTCTCGGTGCTGCATACAAGTTCTAAACGAATACACACATAATCATAAACGGAAAGAGGAGCACACGCTCCTCTTTTTTAATACACCTACCCCCCACAAGCTGCACCTCAACAATAAAAAACAGCAAGCTTATTTTGCATTGTCTTCGGTTTGCATTACCTTTGCACCGATAAATGCATCTATAAAAGCAAGAAGCAAAATGGAAATATCCGAACTTTACGAAATCTTTAAGCAACACCCCGTTGTGACAACCGACAGCCGCGACTGCCCTGCCGGTTCGCTGTTCTTCGCTCTGAAGGGCGCATCGTTCAACGGCAACAAGTTTGCAGCAGCAGCCTTGGAGAAGGGTTGCGCCTACGCCGTGGTTGACGAGGCGGAGTATGCCGTTGAGGACGACGACCGCTTCATCCTCGTCGACGACTGCCTGCACACGCTGCAGCAGCTGGCACGCTATCATCGTCGCGCTCTCGGCACACCGATAATCGGCATCACCGGCACCAACGGCAAGACAACGACAAAGGAACTGACGGCTGCAGTGTTGCTGCAGAAATATAACGTGCTCTACACCGAGGGCAACTTCAACAACGACATCGGCGTGCCGAAGACGTTGCTGCGTCTGAACGCCGAGCACGACATCGCGGTCGTGGAGATGGGCGCGTCGCATCCGGGCGACATCAAGACGCTGGTGGAGATTGTCGAGCCCGACTATGCGCTCATCACAAACGTGGGACGTGCGCATCTGCAGGGCTTCGGCTCGTTCGAGGGCGTGATACGTACCAAGGGCGAACTGTACGACTTCGTGCGCTCGGCTGCCGCAGGCGAGAACGATGCCTACGCCATACGCGAGGTGGAACGCCCACGCTGCGTGTTCATCGACAACGACAACCCGCACCTCAACGGCATCGCTACGGGGCTGAACCTTGTACGCTACGGCATCAACGCCGCCGACAACCTGTACGTTACAGCCGCAGACGTGAAGAGCGAGCCTATGCTCAGCTTCTCGTGGACAGCGGAGGGAAAGGCTGCGCACCACGTGGAGAGCCAGCTCATCGGTGCTTACAACATTACGAACATGCTCGCTGCCATCGCCATCGGCACATACTTCGGTGTGGAGGCAGAGCGCATCGACGCAGCACTGACGAACTATGCGCCGAGCAATAATCGCTCACAGTTTGAGCAGACTGCCGACAACCGTCTCATCGTCGACGCTTATAACGCCAATCCGACGAGCATGGCTGCGGCACTCAACAACTTCGAGGCTATCAATGCCGACCATAAGATGGCTATCATCGGCGACATGAAGGAGCTGGGCAGCGTGAGCCACGACGAGCATCAGCGCATCGTAGACCAGCTCAGCCGCATGACACTCGAGGAGGTGTGGCTCGTGGGTTCGGAGTTTGAGCATACAACAACTCCTGCCACGTTCCGCAAGTTTGAGAACGTAGCAGGAGTGAAGGAAGCAATTGCTTCTGAGAAACCGCACGACCGCTACATCCTCATCAAGGGCAGTAACGGCACACGCCTGTTCGAGCTTCCAGAGTTGTTATAGGAGGTATGGGCATTCTTGCCCATACCCACACCCCTACATTTTATACTTTCCGCCGGTTATTGTCTCCAGGTCGAACGCCTTATACACGAGTTCGCAACCATCGTAGTTGTGTTCGCCCTCGCCCTGCGGAAAACTTGTGCAGACGGGATTGGGCTTCGTGCCCCATTTAGTAAGCGTCTCCTCATAGAAGAAGGCTATTCTGCCATCGGCTTGCAGATCCATACTGCTGTAGAGCGACACAGTGGTACTCACCTGATAGCAGCCGTCCCAACCCTCGGCTAAGGCTTTCACGTTGCACATATCCGTCTCATCTGCCAACTCCTTATAGAATATGCTCACGTTGTTGCGTCCCGTGCCTGTTGGCACCGACTGCAACACAACGTGCAGCTGTCTGCCGTCGCTGCTGCGCACGGCTGGCACAATGAGCATCTCGCCATTCGTGGGGTTGGTACTCGGCGCGAGAGCCAATCCGCTCATCGTAGCCTTCGTTTGTTCCTCCCACGAGCCTTCACCCGTAGTTGCGTTGCTATAGGTGTATATGTTAAGCAGTCTGCAGCCAGAGGCGCGGCTTGTTATGATGACACGACCGTCGGGCAACTCCTCGCACTTCGGTTCGTCGCCGTCGGGCACGGGCAGAGCAGCTGCGCCGCCGAGAGCGTGCCATGTGCGTCCGAAGTCGTCGGAATAGATCACGCGATTGCCGTTGGGACGTGCTGCGAGTGCAGCGTAGATGCGATAGTAGTCGCCTACCTTCACCACCCTACTCTGGAATATCTTTCCGCCACCGATGAAAGCAGCATCCAACGGATTGCCCCCGTCGAACAAGCCATATATCGCTTCGGTCTGATCGATGGGCTTCTGCCATGTCAAGCCACCGTCCGTGCTGCGTATTGCAGCAATGAGGTTAGGGTTCCGGCGGTTGGTGCTCGCCTTGCCGTACACCGTGCATCCGGCAACAGCCATGATGAGCACTTCGTTGCGCTCGCGATCCATAACGATAGCAGGGTCGCCATAGGCAGCAGCTATCGGTGTCTTGACGTTGTTGATGAGCGATGCGTCGCCACAAGCCACGTCAATCTCAGGCTCGCTCCACGTTCTGCCGTTGTCGTCACTCAGCTTTACCACGCAGTCGACACGTCCGTAACCTGGGTCGGTACCGCAGACGAGGCGTGCCGCACTCGCTATGAGTCTGCCGCCATTGCCGCAGGTAATACCCGGAATGCGATAAGGCGGAACATCGATGCCGCCCTTCGCCGTGCTGAACAGCACAGTGCCATCAGCGTAGGCTGCAACGGTGAGCAGCAACATGCCGAGAGAGAATAGAACGTTCTTCATTGTAGTTTGTTTTACTCTTTTACTTTTTTACTTTTCTACTTTTTACTCTTTTACTTTTTTACCCTTTTACTTTTAAAATATATGCTTTTGTGGGTGCGTGGTATGGGCAAGATGCCCATACCTCCTACTTTTTACTTTTTTACTTTTAATAGTTTTCTGCTTTCAGCTCGAAGTACGCCTGCGGATGCTTGCACACCGGGCAAAGCTTTGGAGCCTGCTTACCTACAACGATGTGACCGCAGTTGCGGCACTGCCAGATGCAATCGCCGTCGCGAGAGAACACTACACCGTCCTCGATGTTCTGCAAGAGCTTGCGATAGCGCTCCTCGTGATGCTTCTCTACAGCACCTACGCCACGCATAGCGGCAGCAATCTCTGTGAAGCCTTCCTCGTCAGCCTCCTTAGCCATGCGATCGTACATGTCAGTCCACTCGTAGTTTTCGCCTGCAGCAGCATCCTTCAGGTTCTCTACGGTGTCCTTGATGGCACCACCCTGCAGATACTTGAACCACATCTTTGCGTGTTCCTTCTCGTTCTGCGCCGTCTCCTCGAAGAGAGCAGCTATCTGCTCATAACCCTCTTTGCGAGCCTTTGATGCGTAGTATGTGTACTTGTTGCGTGCCTGCGACTCACCTGCGAAAGCCTCCTGCAGGTTGCGCTCTGTTTTTGTTCCTTTAAGTTCCTTCATAATGATTATTCTTTAAGCCATTTTTACTTTGTTAATGCAAAGATACAGATAAAGTTTGAAACACCAAAGGAATAGTTGTAATTTTTACAAATTAAATTGTTTTATCCATTCCGCTACCTCTTTTGCGCAGCGTTCGTCGTTGAACATCTGCTCGGCAAGAGCGCGACCGCGCTCCCCCATCAGGCGTGCCTCGTCGGGGTGATTGGCTATGTATTCGACGGCTCGCTGCCAGCCTTCAACATCGCCATACTCAACGGAAATGCCGCAGCCAAGGCGGTCGAAGTCGACGGGTATCTGCGGATTGCGACTGCAGATGAGGGGGAGTCCGAGGGCGAGTGCTTCCACCACGGTGGTGAGTCCGGCGGTGTAGCGTGTGCGGTGGCAGCAGATGACAACGCAGTCGGCTTTCGCCACCTCGCGCGCTATCTCGTAAGGCAGCAGTCCGCAAATCTTCACCACGTCGATGTTGTCGGCTGGCTCGCAACGCTCCACGGCTTCGAGGTTGGGGTTGGGCACGTTAGGGTTCGGATTGATACCTATATATAATATAAGGTGGCGACCGGTGCGGTTGAACGCTTCGATGAGCGTGGGCTGGTCGCGCTGCTCCTTGCCCGTGGCGATGAAAGAGGGTGAGAGGGTGAGAGGGTGAGGGGGTGAGAGTTGCTCTGCCTGGAGTTCCGCCTTTATCTTATCATAAAAGGCGAGGTCGGCACCCCAATGCCCAACGACGAGCTTGCGTGGGTCGGCTTTCGGAGCCTTAAGCGAGTCGTCGACGAGTTTATGCGAGAAGAATATTAGGCGGTCAAAGCCTTTGTAGAAGAAGCGGCCGAGCAGTTCGCGCAGGCGACTTCTCGACTTCACGATGGGCTGATGGTGCCACACGATGATGGGCTTGCGGAACAAGCCGAGGGCACGCAGCAGCACCACAAGTTCGAGTCCTTTATAGTGGGTGGCGTAGAGAGCGTCGTAGTGCTCGCGACACGTGAGCACACGCCACGCCGTATAGAGTGCAGTCTTCAGTCGGGAGAGTTCGTGCTTCGGCGAACGGTGGTAGACCACGTCGATGCCGTTGTCGGCAAGGTAGCACGCTCCGTAGAGAAAGTGCGACGGAAACTCGCCCTCCGCCATGCGACGGAGGCAATACTGTATGTTCTGCGTATGGTAGAAATAAACCTTCATAGATAGCGGTAGTTGTATATCTGCATGAACGGATGGAGCAACGCACGCAGAAGTGCCACGGGGTCGGTCTCGTGTGTGTAGAAAATGCGGTGACGATAGCGCACATACATGCGCTGCAAGCCGAAGAACGCCTTCAATCCCCTACCCGTCTCGTAGCCGAGGAGGCGCAAACCGTCGCGAAAGATTGCATTGTCGGTGGTGGGGAGCTTCGTGGCGCAATTCCGGTTGGCATTGCCGGCAGCAGAGAAAGCGGCCTTCGACTTGCGTTCCACCCACAGAAGGAAGTCGCGGCGAGCGGCGAAATGGGCGTTCATCCGGGGCTTCACCTTCGAATAATTGCGCACGCCGTACCACACCATGTAGGCAGCATTGTCGGCAGAGCGCACACGATGGGTGTCAACACCCACGTATGTGGCAGCCTCGGCGTAGCGACGCTGGCGCACAAGCACACGGTCGATGAGCACGATGCTGTCGAGAGCCGCAGCGGCTGTAGCGGTCATCACGTCGTAGCACGTGCGGCGGTATATCTCGGGGCACTCCTCCTCGGTGGGTATCACGTCGAGCAACTCGCGACGCAGCACCTGGCAGTGCCCCATCATCGAGGCATAGAACAGACGGATGAGGTTGCAGTTGGGTCGGCGACTGTCGTAGCGCACCTCGGCACCGGTCTCGGTGAACGGCACCGAACGGCAGACACACATCATGTTCTGACCGATGGCGGCGCACTGCTCTTCGAGCTTCGTTGGCAGCCAGATGTCGTCCTGATCGCAAACGGCGATGAGGTCGGCGGTGGAACGGCGCATGGCAGAGAAGAAGTTGCGGTTTATGCCCTGCTGCTGCGCGTTCTGATAGACACGCATCTGCACCCCATCGGGCGCACGGCGAGCATAGTCGGCGAGCAACTCCATAGTGTTGTCGGTAGAACAGTCGTCCTGCACGATTATCTCCTTCGGCTTCAGTGTCTGCGCAAAGAGCGAGTCGAGCTGCTCTGCAAGGTGCCGACTCGCTCCGTTGTATGTACACATCACCACCGCTACGGTTTCGGTCTGATTCATTCTTTATAAAATAATTTAAGTTTCGCAGATGAAAGTAGTTAAGAAGTTAAGGAGTTGTCGCGCCCTACGGTCGCTAAGGAGTTAAGCCATTAGTTTTTTTGCTTGATATAGCATTATAAGCATTTGGCTTCGCTCGGCTTTGCCGCTTGCTTGCAAGAACTTCTTAACTCCTTAACTACTGAATTCTCTGAACTTGCGAAAGTTCAGCAAAATAATTATGTCACTTCTTGACTTCCGTTTCCTCAATCAGCTCGGGCATGATGAACACGGCGTGCACCTTCTGCTTCTCCTTCGGCGGCACCTCCATATAGTTGCGGTAGAGGTCGCGCAGATAAGCGTCGGGGTCGGCAGGCGCAGCGAAACGCTTGCCTTCGAACTCTATTGTGGAGAGCGGGAAGAGGCAGTCGCGGCGGTGCATGATGCCGTAGCCGTTGTTGATGAGCACGTTGGAGATGTAGGTGTCGCGCTTGCGAAGAGCGAAAGCCGCTGCCCACATCGCCTTGCAGAAGAGATACTTCGCACCGAAATAGAACAACTCGAACGTGGCACGCCACGAGTACTGATGTGAGTGGTGCAGTATGGAGTAGCACTTAGACATCGCCTTGCCGTAACGCTTGCAGAAGCTGCGCGAGACGTTAGGGTAAGGGATAAACGGGAAGATGTCGACGAAGAGTCCCTTCGAGTAGTCGAGCGAGAAGTCCTCCGTACCCTCGACATAGAACGAATTGAGGTCGCGTACCTTCATAATAGGTTCGCGGGTGTGCTCCGTCTCGGGCGTTTGCAGCACCAGTCCGCTGCGCAGCTCCTTGGGAGCCACCTCGGCGAAGCGGCGCGAGTCGTCGAGTGTCATCGCTATATCTATGTCGTCATCCCACGGGATGAAGCCGCCATGGCGCACGGCACCAAGCAGAGAGCCTCCGTCTAGCCAATACTTGATGTCGTGTTTGCGACAGATGCGGTCTATCTCCTCAAGAATGGAGAGTTGCTTGAGCTGCGCACGACGGAGGTTGCGTTGTTTGAATTCGGTTATATAATTCATTTTTAAGTTGACGAGTTGACGAGTAAACGAGTGACGAGTAAACGAGTTGACAAACTGATTAGTTGGCTACTGGTCGACGCACGTCAATCACCTGACCTGTGCAGTCGGTGAGCAGGGTGCGCAGCGTAGCCTCAGCCACACGCTCCGGCATGAGCAGCGTCTCGTCGGGCTCCACGCCGAAGTTCTGCTGGCGCATCGGAGTCTTAGTACGTTCAGGGTTGATGCAGTTGATGCTGATGCCGTCGGCATCCCACTCCTGCGCCACAGCCTGCACAAAGTTGACGATGGCAGCCTTTGTCGACGAGTAGATGCTGTAGAAAGCGCGACCGCGGGTGTACGAGCTGGATGTGAAGAAGATGAGCTTACCGCGTGTGCGCTGCAGATAAGGACGTGAGCGCAGAGCCACGTTCACCGTACCCATATAGTTGGTCTGCACCGCCTTCAGGATGGTGTCGTACTCCATCGAAGCAAGCGGTTCGCGGTTGAGCACGCCGGCGGTGTTGATGACGTAGTCGATGTGTCCTTCCTTCTGCTCCACAGCAGACAGAGCGAGTGCCACCTGGTTGTCGTCGCCCACATCGGTGTGCGTTGCGCTGCGCGAGAACGAGTGCACATGAGCACCGCTCTGCTCGAGCATCTCGACGATGTTCTTGCCGATGCCGTAGCTTCCGCCGAACACCACAGCCACCTTTCCGCGGAACGAGTCTGCGCCAATCTGCACGTCGTTAGGCTCGGTGCTCTTCAGCTGGAACAGCTTGTCCATCATGTAGGTGTCCTCGCGATAGGTGAGTTTCATGTTGCTCTCCTCGCCACGTACCACGAAGATAGGCTCTTCGGGCAGGTATGTGCGCACCACGCCACAGTCGTCGGTAGTGCGGAAGTTGGGGTCCTTGAGTGCCTTGTCGTAAGCATCGGAAATCAGCTGGCGGTCGAACGCCTGCGGAGTCTGTCCGCGGCGCAGACGGGAGCGGTCGGGTATGTTCGTGATGAAGTCGCCGTCGACCTCAATGATTGTGTCGGCAGACGGTACGGCAACGTTCACGGCACGATGTGTGTCGAGTGCCTTCACCACGTCGTCGATGATGCGCTGGCTGACGAGCGGGCGCACCGCGTCGTGGAAGATGAGGTTGGCATCCTCGTTCTGGTAGGCGGTAATGGCAGAGAGCGACGAGTAGTAGCGCTCGGCTCCGCCCTTCAGTATCTTCTTCACCTTGCGCCACTTGTTGCGCAGCACGATGTTCTCGAAGTCGGCAACGAGTGCCGGGTTCGACACGATGGCTATCTCGTCGATGTGCTGGTTGCGCTCGAACACGTCGATGGTGTGCTCCACGACCATCTTGCCTGCCACCTTAAAGAACTGTTTCGGTGTGGACATACCCAAGCGTGAGCCTACTCCACCGGCAAGGATAATGGCGATGTTTCTCTTCATATTGCAGGGTTTGGGGTGTTACAGTTTCTTGAACTCGGTGTATATCTTGTCGGCTATCTCGCGGAACTCCTCTTCCGAGAGCTTCAGCTTCGGATTAGAGAAGAGCATGTCCTTTTCAGACTGCATCGGGATGAGATGGATATGTGCGTGCGGCACTTCGAGTCCGAGCACTGCCTCGCCCACCTTGATGCACGGGAAGGCACGCTTGATGGCTACAGCCACCTTCTTTGCGAACACCTGATACTCGGCAATCTCCTCATCCTCCATGTCGAAGATGTAGTCTACTTCGCGGCGCGGAATGACGAGTGTGTGACCCTTCACCAACGGGTTGATATCGAGGAAAGCGTAGAACTGTTCGCTCTCAGCACACTTATAGCTGGGAATCTCGCCTGCGGCGATTTTTGAGAATATATCCATAACAATAGGTTTTAAATGTTTATTTCTACAAAATTAGTAAAAATAACGGATAAGCGCACGCATTCACACATATTTTTATATACGCAAAAGCCAGAAACCTCAGACTCCGAGTCTGCGACTTCTGGCTTTTAACGTATTGTGGTGCGCCCAATCGGCTGCTTCTTACGCTCTCTGCGATGTGCGGACAAGCCACACTCAGGTGTTATGCGAATGTGATGTTCTCGATGCGCAGACGGATAGTGCCACGCGGAATCTTAATCTCCACTTCGTCGCCCACCTTCTTGTTGAGCAGACCCTGTGCGATAGGTGTATTGACCGAAATCTTGCCCTCGCGCAGGTTAGCCTCACTCTCGCTCACGATGGTGTATGCCATCTTAGCGTTGTTGGCGAGGTTGACCATCTCCACCTTCGAGAGAATCTGAACACAGTCGGTGCTCAGACGCGATGTATCAATAATCTTTGCTTCAGAGATAGCAACCTTCAAACGATTGATCTTCTCCTCAAGATGAGCCTGCGCCTCCTTAGCGGCATCGTACTCTGCATTCTCGCTCAAATCGCCCTTGTCGCGAGCCTCTGCAATGGCTGCAGAAGCCTTCGGACGCTCCACTGTTTCGAGCTGCTTTAAATCGGCAACGAGCTTGTCGTAGCCTTCTTGTGACATGTAAGCCATGATTCTTTTGTTTGTTAATTAATATTTTACATTACAATAACAAAAAAACAAGAACCCCGACACTGTTCCTGCTGCCGGAATTCTCATTCATCTGTCTTTTTATACTATTTTCGCTAATTACACCATTCTTGCCACTACCTGATTTAACAAAAATGGTTTGATAGTTTTGCAAAGTTAGGCATTTAAATCCATATAAACAAGCGTTTTAGTGGATTTTATTTTACAGACCACAACACCACGCCACCCATTTCACACGTCTTAATATATGTCAAAATAGTTGTTGGTCTGCTGAGTTTTGCTTAAATTTGTAGGAAAAAGAAAACTACTTTTATGACTATTATTCCCGCAACACCAGCGCACGCAGCCGACATCGCACAGCTCATTATGACGGCAATGACGGAAGAGTGCTGCCAGTATCTGGCTGGCAAGGAGCACACGCTCGACGATTTCTATCACATGATGCTCGACCTCGTACTCATGGACGACTCGCAGTACAGCTGGCGCAACGCCTTCGTAGCTGTCGACGAGGAAGCCACAGAGGGCAACGTGGAGTATGCACCAGTAGCCGGTGCCATCGTAGGCTACAACGGAGCCGACCTCCACCGCCTGCGCCGCCGCTTCCAGGAGGAGGCACTCAGACAGCTCCAGATGGACTACTCGCAGATGGACGACGAAACGGAAGCCGGCGAGTTCTATCTCGACTCGCTGGCAATCTACCCCGAATATCGCCGACGCGGCATCGCTCGCCAACTGCTGCAGCGTGCCTCGGAACATGCTGCAAGCCTCAACCTGCCCGCAGCACTGCTCGTAGACAAAGGCAACCCCAACGCCGAACGCCTCTACCGCTCAGTAGGTTTCGAGTACTGCAACGATGCCATGTGGGGCGGACACGAAATGCGCCACCTACGCTGTCCTATTAACAAGTAGGGCAATAATAAAAACAAAAATCCACCGCAACGAACGCTGCGGTGGACCAAACTTTATTTATTAACTTTTTTATTTTCTCGACTATTTAACAAGACTCCCGTCTCATTTTGAGTGGCGAGAAAGACTATTTATTGTTGTCTTCTCCCCACATTCCTATTGCAGCAGTCGCTGCAAATAGGCTCATCATTACCGTCATCAACATAACCTTTCTACTTATTAACCTTTAAAACTACCAAACTATATACCTTTTATTGACAATCTTTACCTAAAAACTTCTTTACCTTTCAAAACTTAAGACCTTTACCAAAGTTACCCTTTACTTTTCACCTTTTATAATACCTTATCAGAAGTCATCCTCTCTTGTTCAATCTTTTACCTTTACCTAATACCCTTTCGGTGTTGTTATCCTTCTATCTTTTACCTTTTTCTAATACCTTCCTATTGAAGTTATCCTAATCTTTTACCTTCTGATGTCGTCCTGAATCTTCTTTACCCTTAAGACTTTCCTATTGAATTATCCTTTCAATACCTTTTACCTAATGTTGTTAGTCAAGCGGTTGCCTCACGGTTCCCTTGTTTTGACGATGCAAAGTTACAATTGTTTGCGTACACAAACAAGTATTTACACTCTTTTTTCGCATAAAAACGCCTATTTTTGACCTACATCAACCCTTAATGTGTTCGCACACACCTACAATCGTTTGCAAACTGCCAAACTCTTCCCCACCCCGTCCGCCGCTTCTCTATACATTATTAATAACAAAGAAAGCGCCTTGCAGATGCTTTTGCATTGCAAGGCGCTCAACGGCAATCAAAAATTATAATGTCTTAGCTATATAGAATTTAGAATTCATAATCTCCATCCCCCTCTTCTTCCTGGACGCTGAATCCATTCTTTTCGTCACCGTCGGGACTCCAGCCACGGTCATTTTCAAGGCTTCCAGCCATTATCTGTAAAGGCTCCATTTTGATAACACTAATCTCCGGAGCTACGTATTTCTTCTTTTTCATAATGCAGTTATAATATTATTTCTTTACCACTACCTTGTTGTTAACAACATACACACCCTTCGGCAACTTATCGACATTGTTGGTGTTCATGCGCACACCGCCAAGGTTGTAGATGCCGGTGTTTGTATTCTGCTTGTTCTCCTCAATCACGTGGATGCCGGTTGTTCCGTCTATGCCGTTACCATTAATTGAGAACATCAACATTTTGCCCGTGTGCATATCCTCCTTAAGCCAGCAACGATAAGCTTTTACAGTATGGTCTTTATTTGTGTGAACCAGGTCGCCCTTGCTGAACATATAAGAATTCTTTGACACCGCAGTCGGATTGCTGTACGAACCGGTGTAGGTCATGCCTCCGCCATTTACTGTGTGTGTCAGATTAGATGTCTGGTCATCGTAGTTGATGCCATTGGCTACATATACATGACCGTCGAGAATCTTCGTAACACCATCGATAGTGTATGAATAGTTGCCGAGCGGCTCCTTAGTAGGATATATTATATAAGGTGTATTCTTATGCAGCACTACACCATCAGCGGCTACGTTTACTGTAGAGAACTTTATCCAGTTGTTCTCCAAACGGTCGAACTCTGCCATCTGTACGCCCTCGCCGAAGGCTTCCTTAACCTGAGCTGCTGTCATATCGACGGGAAGAATGATAGAGTTCCATCCCTTCTTGTTGTTGTCAGCACTCTTGGTGAATGTACGGTGCAACAGCATCTTGGCTCCAGTGTATGACTTCTTCACGTCAAGAGTCTTGTCCTCATCAAGAACCAGAAGGTCATCGTATCCGTTGAGGGTTCCGTCGTCGTTCATGTCAGTACGCAGAGCGAAGCCCTTAATCTGAAGATTCTCAAGAGCAGAGAGTGCCTTAACAGGTGTGATACGAACCTGATCGAACGACTTGGTAGGATTAAGCACGGCATAGCTGTCGCCCTTACTGCCAATAATATCAGCACCAAGAACCTTCCAGCTTGTCAGTTCTTCCTGCTTCTCATCATCAAGATAGGTGGTCAACTTTAGACCTTCGCCCAGACTTGCACCCAATCCTAAAGCCAGATTCTGGGTTACCATAACAAGCTGCTGTCCCTTATCAACTACTTTACCCATATTGACTGAGATTGTAGAGCCTCCCAAGTCTACGCCCAACGGGAGAGTCAAGTATGTATCCATCGAGTCGTCAATCAAATTGCTCAACTCGTTGTAGCCGTTGCCAATGTTGGCAACTTGGACCATCTGAGTGTTTGCAAAGTCGATTGATGCATTGGTATTGTTTGTAGATACCACCTGAGCGCCGTAAACGGGATTGATTGTAGCATTGTCGGCATCTGCATCGGCTACATACGCATAGTAGATATTGAGCTGTGAGAGGTCGGCAGAAAGAACGCCTGTTTTATAAAGTACAATCTCATCAAACACAGAGCCCGCGGGCACTTCAACGTTCAGACACATTTTACGTGTTTCCTCTTTACCGATAAGTCCGGCTGAGATGGCATCCCAATTGGTTGTTACATCTCCAGTCACTTCCTTGCCTTTATTGTAGAGCTTGATGTTATAGAGATTAAGCACATCAGCATCGAGTCCGGTAGCCTTAACAGATACCACAAAACCAACCTTCATCTTGCCATTGAAAGCTCTTGCATTGCCATTCAAGCCATCAGCAAAGTTAGAGCCATCAGCAGTCTTGATGCCAACGAGACCTGTGTTGGCAGCCAATTCAACGCTTGGCTGACGATAGGCGAAATCGTTGAGAGAAGTAGTAAGTATGGCTGAGCGGTTCATCATTCTATCGGATATCTGTATCAAACCACCGCCAAACTTATCGCTCAACACGTATTTAGGCTTCTCACCCTCCTTATTGACAAGGATATTCACTCCGTGTTCCTCCGCAACATATGTGGGAGCATAGTTGAGGGTTGTCTCTTCATAGCATTTTTCGCTTCTGCCTTCATCTTCAAGAACTGTTGCCTTAAACACATATTTGCCTGGAATATCGAGATTAGAAACCAGGCCAGTTTCTGTGTTCAATTCTACATTTGAACCTGTTGGGCGATCTACAATCGACCATTCTACCTGTACGGTATCATTGTGTTGCAACTGGAACTGATTGACACTTCCAGATACGTCGCGACTTGATGTTGCATTGATAGGACAATGATGAGAAGCTGCATCGGGAGCCATGCGCACAAAGGCGTAGTTGACAGAGGTACCACCAACTTCTATTCCTATGCCCTTGAAGAAAATCTTTGCTGCTGAGAAGGCTGCAGGAGCTCTCATAACAACTTCACCGTCCTTGGTATCCTCAATCAGTCCAAGACCAAGGAGTTTTTTAGAGATGTCATACTTGCCTATTTCTTTATTCTCTTTGTTGAAAAGTGTGAGTTCAACGCCAGAGCCTACCGAAAGATTGGCGAGATTAAATCCATTAAACTTGAATCCCACTTCTGTTCCCTTAGGGAATGCTTCCTTGCCATCACTTGGTTTGGCAACAACAGTAACAGGAGTTGATACTGGAACTACTGCTCCTACAACAGCAGCATAGCCATTGTTAAGATTCTCATCAATCACATCACCACGTGACACCTCACCTAATGTGTGAGTTGGCTCTTTGCCTTGCGCATCCAGAGTAAACGTCTTTCTACCCTGCTCTTCAGCGTATTTAGAAATACCATTCTCCTTATTGTTGGTAATAGTATACTCACGAGCCTTGCCTACAAACGCATACTTGATATTTATAGCAGAGAGCACTTTAGCATCAACTCCACACTGAACGAGCTTAATCTCATCAAAATCGCCAGGTGCAGTTGCCATATACAATTTGTTAACCTGACCAGAACCAGGAATTGTCAGCAACGACAGTCCAAGACCAGTGACAGACTTACCGGTAGAGATCGACTGGGGCTTGTCTACTTTTTCTCCGTCCTTAAGGAACTGAATCTTATAGAACTGTACTAAATCGAGAGTAAGGATGCTTGCCTCTGATTTTGCACAAATGACAAAACCAGCCTCTGTACCACCAGCATAATAATGCTGATTGTCCTTAACGCTGATAATAGGACTTGCTACTACGGTAGCTCCAACAAGCGCCGGAATAGTAGCATAATCATCCATATTCTCGTTGCAAAGGTTCTGAAGATTAGCTGTTCCAGAAACCACCTGAACACCATCACCAATGCTATTGATTGTACATCCCGGTCCCACGAGAGCACGACGGTTGTTAAAATAATTCTCCTTAGACGGATCTGAATCTTGCCAAACCTTCTTTTCGCTTTTGCCAACACCATTTGCGGTTGCGGCAACCATTGGCATAGCCAAAAGCAAGAGAGTTACGACAAAACAAATTTTCCTGAAAAATCTCATTGACATCATTAAAAAAGTTTTTTTGATTTTATCGTATTATACGTATTATTATTTCAATCAAAACGTTTCTTCTAAATTCGGAATTTGCGCCTCTCAAAATTTTCGATGCAAAGGTATATATATCCTGTAGGTTAAAGTGCATTGAGTAAGCTTCAAGTAAGTATGAGTAATATAAAAAATTCACAACTATCAGATAAACAGCAACTTACACAACGTGAAATGGGGGGGGGTAAGTAAGAATCGAAAAAAAACGATTAAAAAAAAGTAGAAAATACATATAATATATCTAATAAAAAATCTATAAATTTGTAGATAAAAAAGGAAGATCTAAATATTCAAAGACCTATGAGGACATTGATATTGACCATAACTATCTGTCTGTCGATCATTAATGCTCGCGCAGACAATAAGAAACTTTACGAAAGATTAGACTCAGTAATAGCCCATAGTGCGGATTATGATGTCATAAAAGAAAAAAGGCTAAAAGACATTAAGCTTGGAGCTAAATTCGTGACCAACCCGGCAGACAAGCTACGCATATATGAACAGTTGGCAAACGAGTATAGCCCATACGTTTACGACTCGGCAATGGTGTATGTCCAAAGGGGAATAAGCCTTGCCAAACAGACTGGCAATTCTGATTATTGCAACCGATTCCTGATTACAAAGGCAAGTCTGCTGATTGAACGAGGCTTCTATATTGAGGCGAAGGAAAGTCTGGACAAAATCGAGATATCACAATCCGATCCAAAGCAAAATTTCCTTTTCTACTGCGCCCAGAGTTCACTCTATTACAATCTGAATGTCTGTTGTCAGAAAATGGAGTTCAGCCAACATTATAACGAATTGTTCAAGGAATATATTGGCAAGGCACTATACTACTGTCCGAAGAATAGTGCAATGTATTATTATATGAAAGGTATAAATCTCTTTTCCTCAGGCAGGAGTATCAATGAGATTAGTGCTTCATTGAATAAGGCAATGCAAATGTTCGGACCCGAAAACCGCATGTACGGCAGGGCGGCATACGCTCTGTCAAAGGCTTACGGCAACAATAAACTGTGGGAGCAGCAGAGGCGTTATCTGCTGCTTGCTGCCATTAGCGATGTAATGTCGGCTAACAATGAGAGTCAGGCATTGCAGGATGTTGCTCTGTTGCTTTATAAAAACAAAAATGATCTTGACAAAGCCCGGAAATATATCAATCAAACATTGAAAGACGCACATGCATACAATAGTCGTCTGCAACGGGTAGAGCTGTATACCAACCTGCATGTAATATTGTCAGCTTACAATGAAAAGCTCCAAAAGGAAGCCATCTGGAAAAACGTGACGATAATATGTATACTTGTGCTGTTGGTTGTCATTGCAGCAGCAGTAGTGTACGTCAACCGGAAAAAAGATTTGTTGAAACTGTCGGAGAAGGAACTGAAAGCCTTGACTGAAGAGTTGAGCGCTACCAACAAACAAGAGCTAAAGGACAACAAAGCTCTTCAAGACTCAAACGATGAACTTAAGGGCTCAAACAAAGCACTTAAGGACTCTAACGATGAGCTAATGAGTTCAAACAAAGCACTTCAAGACTCTAACGATGAGCTTAAAGGCTCAAACAAAGCGCTTCAAGACTCTAACGATGAGCTAATGAGTTCAAACAAAGCACTTCAAGACTCTAACGATGAGCTTAAATACAACAACAATGAACTTAAGTACAATAACAATGAACTTAAGAACTTTAACAACGAGCTTAAAGACTCCAACAAAGCACTTAAAGACTCTAACAACGAGCTTAAGGGCTCAAACGATGAGCTTAAGGACTCAAACAAAGCACTTCGGGACGCAAATGATGAGCTTGAAAACACCAACGCAAAGCGTGAGTTGATGGCTAATGCCTTTATCATGCTCTGCTATCAGTATATTGAGCGGTTGGACAGTCAGCGCAAACTGGTAATACGTAAAATTAAAGCCAATCAGCAGAACGAACTGCTGAGCATTCTCTCATCTTCAAAGCGAGGCACTGAGGAGAGCCAGAACTTCTTCTCGCAGTTCGACAAAATCTTCCTCTCGCTCTATCCCTCGTTTGTAAATGAACTGAACTCACTGCTGATACCCGAGGCACAAATCGAGCTTAAGGAAGACAACGAGCTGACTCCAAGCTTGCGTGTAGCAGCCTTGGTAAGACTGGGCGTAACGGAAAGTCCTAAGATTGCCGGCATCCTCTCCTACTCGCTACAAACAATATACAACTATCGCTCTACACTAAAGAACAGCGCCATCGACAAAGAACACTTCGAAGAGAATCTGCAAAAGCTGTGCTCAGTTTATTAAGGGGTTGTTGTAGTGTTGGGGAGAACTGTTGCGTAATGACAAATTATAAATTATTGCTGTCCGGTAAACAATCCGTTACGCGTAGCGCAGGCGCAGCGAATTGAGCACTACGCTTACGCTTGAGAACGCCATCAGGGCGCTTGCCCACATCGGCGTTATCTGAAAGTCGACACCGAAGATGTGTAGGGCACCGGCGGCGAGGGGTATGCAGACGATGTTGTAAACGAATGCCCAGAAGAGATTCTGCCATATCATGCGCACAGTACGTCTACTGAGCCTTACGGCTTCGGGCAGCGCCATGAGGTCGTCGCCCATCAGCGTTATCTGCGCCACGTCCATCGCCACATCTGTGCCACGACCGATAGCTATGCCAACGTCGGCGAGGGCGAGTGCCTGCGTGTCGTTAATGCCGTCGCCAACCATAGCCACACGCTTGCCTTCGCTCTGAAGTTGCTGCACGAGCGCCTGCTTGTCGCCTGGCAACACCTTGCTGCGATAGTTGCGTATGCCAGCCTCAGCAGCCCAATAGTGCGCTGCCTCCTCCTTGTCGCCACTCATCATGTACACCTCAATGCCAGCCGACTGCAGCTGCGCCATCGCCTCCTTGGCGTTAGGTTTCAGTGTTTCGCGCTCTTCGAGCGGTATGTCAGTCGGGCGTGTGAAGTCGATGTTCGGGTTGGGGATGGTGAGCGTGCCCGTCTTGTCGACGACGAGTGCCTGAATCTTATGCAGGTTCTCCAGTGCCGATGCGTCCTTTATGAGAATCTGCTTCTGCGCCGCCTTACCGATGCCCACCATGAGCGCCGTCGGCGTAGCCAATCCCATTGCGCAGGGGCAGGCTATGACGAGCACTGCCACAGCCGAGAGAATAGCGTGTGGCAGTGCGGCGTTGCCTCCTACAGCCCACCACACGCAGAACGTGAGCAGCGCGATGGCAGCCACCGTCGGCACGAACACCCGTGCGGCTCGGTCTACGATGCGCTGCACGGGTGCCTTGCTACCCTGTGCCTCCTGCACCATGCGTATGATGTGCGCAAGAGCTGTGTTCTCGCCAATCTGACGCGCACGCATACGCAGCTTGCCCTGACTGGGTATTGTTCCGGCGAGCACGGTGTCGCCTGCTTTCTTCATAGCCGGTGTAGGTTCGCCGCTTATCATAGCCTCGTCTACGTACGCCGCATCGGCGGTCATAAAACTCTCTGCCGCACACACCACGCCGTCCACAGGTATCTTCTCGCCGGCACGCACCTCTATCGTGTCGCCAATTTGTATAGTTGAGATAGGCACCTCCTCCATGCGGTAGTCGTCCGAGCCTTCTATCTTCTCGTGAGTGACGATACGCGCGGTCCTGGGCTGCATGCCCATGAGCTGGCGTATGCTGCTCGCCGTGCTGTCTTTCGCTTTCTCCTCAAGACACCGACCGGTGAGCACGAACGTGATTATCATCACCGAAGCGTCGAAGTAGGTGTGCCACTCAATGCCGCGTGCGCCCCAAACCGCCTCACCGAAGAACGTGTTGAACGTACTGAAGAGGAACGCTATGAGCGTGCTAAGCGCCACGAGCGAGTCCATGTTCGCCGTGCGATGCGTTATCTGTTTTGCCGCCGACACATAGAAGCGCCTGCCGCAGTAGAACATGTTTAAGAGAGCGAGTATGAGGCAGATTTGGTTGTTGAACGTTCCGTCGCTGCTCATGCCGAAGTACATCGTGAGCGCGGCGAACAGCCACGAAAGCAGCGTACGGCGGCGCAACAGCGTGTATTCACGGCGGTTAATCTCCTCGGCGTTGCGGTCGTTCTCCACCACGAGGTCGTAGCCGGCGTTGCTCACCTCGCGCTTCATATCGTCGAGCGTAATCACGTCTGGGTCATAGTCGACGAGCACCGTGCGTGTAGACAGAGTTACTGTAGCCGAGTTGACGCCCCGCAACTTACGGAGCGTATTCTCTACGTTGGCGGCGCAGACAACGCACGCCATACCTATAACTGGTATTGTCTTTTTCATATCTATTTACTGCATTTACTTGTTTTATAGGAAAAGTGTAATTTTGATACTTCAAAAAGACAGGAAAAGTGTATTTTTGAAATATCAAAAATGTAAGAAAAGTGTATTGGAGAGTTTAAAAGCACTACTTCTTCTGCGTATCGGGCAGCAGTCCGGCGATTATGCCGAGCAGCGGCAGGAAGGCGCTTACCTTGAAGATGAACTCCACGCTGGTCTTGTCGGCGAGCCATCCGAAGAACGCCGAACCGATGCCGCCCAGTCCGAACATAAGGCCGAAGAAGATGCCGGCGATGAGTCCTACCTTGTCGGGCATGAGGTCGGTGGCGTAGACCACTATCGAGGAGAACGCCGAGGCGATGATGAGTCCCGAGAGGAAGGTGAACACGATGGTCCATGTCAGATTGACGTAGGGCATGGCGAGAGCGAACGGAGCCGCGCCAAGGATGGAGAACCATATCACGTACTTGCGTCCGAAACGGTCGCCGAACACGCCGCCGGCGAGTGTGCCGATGGCGAAGGCGGCGAGGAACACGAAGAGGCATATCTGCGAAATCTGCACCGAGACGCCGAACTTGTCGATGAGGTAGAACGTGAAGTAGCTCGTGATGCAGGATGTGTAGAAGTATTTCGAGAAGACGAGCAGGATGAGTATGAGCAATGCGCCATACTTTGCGCGTCGGGAGATGTGCGTGTTCAGCACTTCCGCCTTGCGCGGATGCTTCACGGCGTACTGCAGGCGGGCTTTATACCACGCTCCGAGGCGCACCATGATGAGTGCTGCGAGCAGGGCGGCTATGGCGAACCACGATATGGCGTGCTGTCCGAAGGGCAGGATGATGAGCGCTGCGAGCAACGGGCCGAGCGCCGAACCGCCGTTGCCGCCCACCTGAAAGATAGACTGCGCAAGACTCTTCTTGCCGCCCGACGCCAACTGAGCCACACGCGACGCCGTAGGGTGGAACATGGACGAGCCAAAGCCCACGACGCTCACAGCCAGCAGTATGAGCAGATAGTTCTCGGCGAACGCAAGCATGAGCAGTCCGGCGAGCGTGAAGCACATGCCGACGGAGAGCGCATAGGGGCGCGGATGGCGGTCTGCAGACAGTCCGGTGAAGGGCTGCAGAATGGAGGATGTCATCTGAAAGACGAGCGTTATGATACCTATCTGCGCGAACGAGAAGTCGAACTTGTCCTTGAGGATAGGATAGATAGACGGAATGATCGACTGTATCATGTCGTTCAGAAAGTGAGATATGCAACAGATGACGAGCACGTAATAGACCGTGCTCTCTGTCACTGTAGGATTGCCTTTAAGGATGCGGCTTAGTGATTTCATATACTTTTTACTTCTTTACTTTTTTACTTTTAAAAGCGTTTGTGGATGTGTTAAGGTAAAGTCAAAACTCGCAAGCAACACGCCCCGAAGGGGCAGCACCACATAGCCCAAGGCAGCGCCTTGGGTTAAACGACACACAAACTATACACCCTGCAAGGGCAAAAGCCTAATTATTAGGGTGTTGCCATTACAGGGCGCATTGTTCATTATATACAACATTATACCCAGGGCGCTGCCCTGGGCTATGTGATTGTTGGGCTTTCAGCCCGCACTAATTGAGTTTTGACACACTCTCCTCCTATTTAGCCGCAAAGTTACTGCTTTAATCTGAAACAGAAAAACGTTTGTATGAGATAACCGAAAAAAGCCGAAGGCAACGATGCCCCCGGCTTCTAACTCTAAAACAAGTTTCTACTATTACGAACTTATATTAACAACTAAACCTTTTCTTTATTCTAAGCCGAGCTAAGCCTTCTTAAGCCTTTCTAAGCCAAGGCAAACTAAGCCTTTCTAAGCATTTTTAGGCTAACTAAGCCCTCCCCGACGGGGAGGGTTGGGAGAGGCTTTGGGCTTTACTTCACCTCTTCAGGCAGTACGGGCATTGCGCCGTTCTGCGTGCAGACGTATGCACTCACTCTCACTGCGCGCTCGTGAGCCTCTGTCACCGGCATTCCGGCGAGTATAGAAGCACAGAAGGTGCCCGTGAACGAGTCGCCTGCGCCAACGGTGTCAGCTACCTCAACCTTCGGTGTGGGCTGGAACGACATCTCGCCTGGTGTGAACACGTACGAGCCGTTTACGCCGCAGGTGAGCACGAGCATATCGAGGTCGTACTTGCCAAGGATGAGCCAGCACTTGTTCTCAATGTCCAAGCCCGGATAGCCGAACATTCTGCCGATGAGCACAAGCTCCTCGTCGTTGATCTTAAGAACGTTGCAGCGCTTCATGCTCTCGCAGATAACATCCTTTGTGTAGAAGTCCTGGCGCAGGTTGATGTCGAATATCTTCATGCAATCGGCAGGTGTAGCGTCGAGGAACTTGTAGATTGTCTCGCGGCTCACCACGTTGCGCTGGGCGAGCGAGCCCCAGCACACAGCCTTTGTATTCTCGGCGATAGCCTTCACCTCGTCGGTGAACGGGATGTTATCCCACGCCACATTCTCCTTTATGTCGTATGTAGGTATGCCCTCGTCGTCGAGCTTCACCTGCACGGTGCCAGTTGGATAAGGCACGCGCGGCATGCAATACTGCAAGCCCTTCTCCTCGAGCTGCTGCACGGTCTCGTCAGCGAGCTTGTCCTCGCCAAGAGCGCTCACAGCGATAGAGTTCAAGCCGAACTGACCGGCGTGGAACGCGAAGTTAGCCGGTGCACCACCAAGTTTCTTACCTTCAGGAAGCACGTCCCAGAGTGCCTCGCCGAGTCCTACTACATATTTCTTTTCCATAGTTTTATTGTTTTCAGTTATTATTTTTTTGTTGAATAAGCCGAGCATTTTAAGCCGAACTAAGCCTTTTTAAGCCTTTCTAAGGCAGCGTTTAAGCCTTTCTAAGCCTTCTTAAGCCTTTCTAAGCCAAGGCAAACTAAGCTTTTTTAGGCTAACTAAGCCCTCCCCGACGGGGAGGGTTGGGAGGGGCTTTAGTTCTGCTTTACTTTAGGTATATAGCTGAGCAGATAGAGCACGCCGATAGCCATCACAGCAGCAGCCCAAACCTGCGGATACTGAGCGCCGGCAGCCTTTGCGGCGTCGCTGGCGAAGCCCATGAGGAGCGGGAAGACGGTACCGCCGAACAGACCCATGATCATCAGTCCCGAAACCTCGTTCTTCTTCTCCGGAGCAGAGAGCATTGCCTGCGAGAAGACGATAGAGAACACGTTAGAGTTGCCGTAGCCTACGAGAGCGATAGCTGCCCAAAGCTCCCACTTCTCTGTGCCGAACACCAAGCCGACCATAGAGAGCGCCATCATCAGCACGATGATTGTGAAGAAAGTGCGGATATTGAGCTTGCGCATAAGGATTGAGCCGGTGAAACAGCCGAGCGTACGGAACGCGAAGTAGATTGACGTAGCGTACTCGAACTGGCTGAGCGAGTCGCCGGCACCGCCAAGACGCTCGAACAACACTTTCGGTGCAACGGCGTTTGTACCTACGTCGATGCCCACGTGGCACATGATGCCGATGAACGAGAGCAGGATGATAGGCGAACCGAGCATCTTCAGACAGTCGGCGAAGCCAGAAGCCTTGCCTTCGATGGGTTCTTCCTCGATGTGTGTCATGCCGAGCCACAGCGTAGCCACCATACCTATAACGAAGAAGAGCAGGAAGAGGATGCGCCAGCTGAGTCCGAGGATAGGAGCTGTAGTAGTAGCACCCCATGCCGCGATGAGCGGAGCGATGAACGAAGCGATAGCCTTAACGAACTGACCGAAGGTGAGCGTCGAAGCCAAGTGACCCTTAACGAGCATCGTCACGAGCGGATTGATGCCGGTCTGCATGATGGCGTTGCCTATGCCGAGCAGCGAGAAAGAGATGTACATCAGCCAAAGCTGGCTCTCCTTTGTAGGCATAAAGCTGTCGAAGAGCGGCAGGAACACAGCCAATGTTGTGATTACTACTGAGAGCAGCACGGTCTTCTTTCTACCTATCTTATTCATCAGCATGCCCGTAGGCACAGAGAAGATAAGGAACCAGAAGAACACGAGCGAGGGGAAGAAGTTTGCAGCGGAGTCGGAGAGTCCGAAGTCTTCCTGCATGTTGTTTGAAACCGCACCGACCAGGTCAACGAAGCCCATCGTGAAGAAGGCAATCATCACCGGGATGAGTGTCAGTTTGCTTTGATTGGAATTGTTCATTGCGTATGAAACTTTTAGTTATTAGTTGAGTTGAGAATTAATTTCTGCAGCAAAATTACGCTAAACGTGCCGAACAGAGCGAAAATTATGTTACATAAAGTTGTAATAATCGCATTGCACAACATATTTGCTACAGATGCAACATTCGTGCTATTGCGCTTTACACAGTACAAGAAAGCGGAGGATATCACACCTCCGCTTTTTTGTATTAAGGGTTTTATATTTACTCCGAATATCGGTGGCGTCTTTTAGTAGTTCTTGTTCTGCTTATACAAGCCAGGCACATAGTAGAGCTGGTTGTAAGGAATCGGGTAGAACTCGTTCTTGCCAGCCGTGTAGTGGGCATCCTTAAGATACGTAGCGTATGTCTGTCCGTCGTACACGTCGTTCTTCTCGGTTGCGAAGTAGGCGTTGAGAGTCTTTGAAGCCAATCCCCAGCGACGCAGGTCGAAGTAGCGTCCGTTCTCCATTGCAAGCTCCAGACGGCGTTCCCAGCGCAGACACTTGCGTGCCGTCTCCTTGTCCTTGAAGTAAGACTCGGGATAGAGCGCTATCTCGCACTGATCCTTGGCGTAAGCGATGTGCTTGTCTACAGAGTTCTTCGCACGCTGGCGAATGTCGTTGATTATGATGCGAGCCTCAGCAAGCTGGTCGGTCTCGATGAGAGCCTCTGCACGCATGAGCATCACATCGGAGAAGCGGAACACATAGTCGTTCATAGCGAACGCCTGCCATGAGCCGTTGTAGGTCTCGCCCTTAGAGCGCTGCGGCACCTCCTTCATAGAGCAGTAGTAGCCGTAAGTGTTCGGTGTGCGACTGTTAGCCTTTGTGAGCGTATACTCCTTCTCGTACTTGTACGGGAAAGTAGGCATACCCACGGTGTGAAAGAGACGTGGATCCCATTTCTGGGTGGTCGGCTGGCCGTTGACGGGATAGTCGATATGCTTGTTATAATCGTCAAACTCGGGCAGTCCGTTCTTTGTCTTGAAGGCGTTCACAAGGTCCTGCGACGGCTTGTGGAAGTCCCATCCGCATGACCACATTCCCCAAACACCGTTGAGCACGTTGCTCCAGTTGGCGCGTCCGAAGGTGGTATTGTCGTCCTTGTAGTCGGAAGTCTGCACAGCGAACACACTCTCCTTGCTGTTCTTATGTTCGGGCAGGAAGATGTCGCCGTAGTCTTCAAGATAGCCGAAGTAGGGCGAGTTCTTCACCACGTTTGTGTATTCAATCACCTTCTGCATATACTCCTTGTTGATGTGGTCGTAGCCGTTGGTTGCCTCGTAGCCGTCGCCGTAGGCAAGCGTCAGATAGCACTTGGCGAGATATGCCGCAGCAGCAACGCGGTTGACGCGGTTCTGCTCTTTCTGCATCTCGGGCAGCACGTCGTAAGCCTCCTTGAAGTCGTTTATTATCTTGCCGAACAACTCCTGGTATGTAAACTCGTCGTTGCGGGTCTTCTCCTGAAGATTGTTTTTCATTACGTTCTCGTCAATCCAAGGCACCTGGCGGAACATGGTGATGAGCTTGAAGTAGAAGTGGGCGCGCAGGAACTTCACCTCTGCCACACGCTGCTTCGTCACCTCCTCGCCAAGTTTGCTGTCGCCATACTGCTCAAGCGAGAGCAGCGCGCGGTTGCAGCGGCTAACAGCACAGTAGAGGCGATACCAAAGTTCGTCGAACTCGCCCGGTGTAGAAGTCATGGTCGACCAAATCTCCATCGGATGATAGCCAGTGTCGGTAGTGCCCGATCCGCCCTTCAAGCAGTCGTCTGACGACAAATCGCCGTAAGGCCAGAGGTTGAACGGATAAGAGTACCAGCAGTCACCGAGCATGGCGTATGCCGAATTGACCATATCGTCGGGGAGTTTGAAAGCCTTGTCCTGATCGACTACACCCTGCGGAGAGTCGTCGAGGAAATCGCTGCACGATGTTACAGTGCCGAGCGTGAGCATCGCTGCAAATATATATTTAGATAAATTTTTCATTGTTCTGATTCTTTAAATTGTTTTGACTTCTTTGTAATATCAATAGCTCCTTAGAAACTGAGCTGCAGTCCGAACGACACTGACGAAGAGTGAGGATATGCCCAGTTGGGGTTCTCGGGGTCGGAGATGGTGAAGCTGCTGCTCTTCCATGTGAAGAGGTTCTGACCCGAAACATATACACGAGCCGATGTCATGTGGAGCTTCTTCAGGAGCGAGTCGCTGAAGTTGTAGCCAAACTGCAACGTGCGGAGCTTCATCCAGTTGCCGTGTTCTACGAAATAAGTAGAAGCGCGTCCCTCGTCACCGGTGTTGTTGGTTGTGAGCGCCGGTATCTTAGACGAAGTGTTGTCCGCGGTCCAAGCGCCAAGCAGACGGTTGCCCTTGTTGCTTCCGGCGTCGGTGATGCTCCAGAAGTCGGTCTGGAATTTCTGGTTGTTGTAAACATCTACGCCGCATACTCCCTGGAAGAACATAGAGAGGTCGAAGTTCTTGTATCCGAGCTGCACGTTAAGACCCCAGTTGAAGTCGGGCACCGGATTGAATATCCATGTCTGGTCCTTTGCGTCGATAGTGCCGTTGTGGTCGAGGTCGGCATACTTCAATCCGCCCACACGAGCGTTAGGCTGACCAGAGGCTTTTGCCTCCTCGCTGTTCTGGTAGAGTCCATCTACAACGTAGCCCACGATAGAGCCGTAAGGCTTCTTCGACTGCACGAGGTTCTCCTTCATTGTGTGTGCATACGAGCCGGTTGTGGTAGAAGGCAGATACGTCACTTTGTTGCGGAAGAAGTCGATGTTGGCAGTCACGTCGTAGCGCAGACCATACTTAGTGATATGGCGGTAGCCAACGCTTGCCTCCATACCCACGTTGCGAAGCGACGGACCGTTCGACCATGTGGAACCGCCCTCGCCCACTGCTCCGAGGAATGCCGGCGAGATAAGCATGTCCTTTACATCCTTAATATATGCATCAACCGATCCGTAGAGTTGCTGGTTGAGCAAAGAGAAGTCGGCACCAACGTTATACTGTATTGTTGTCTCCCACTTCAAGTTGTCGTTCGCGGTCTGAGTTGCGCGGAAACCTGACGGGAAGATGCCTGTACCCTGACGATAGATATCGTAAGCGGTAGATGTAACACGGTCTAATCCGTAGTCGGCTACATACAAGCCGTAGCGAGCTGTGTTGGAAATCTCCTGGTTACCAGTCTTACCCCATGAGGCACGAATCTTAATATCGTCAATCCAGTTTGCTTTGAGGTTCTTCGAAAGACGATAGCCCAAAGTAGCTGCAGGGAAGTTGCCATAGCGATTGTTCTTGCCGAAACGCGAGCTGCCGTCGCGACGTATGGTGAACGAAGCAAGGATAAGGTCCTGCCAGTTGTAGTCGACCTTACCGAAGAACGAAGCCAGCGAGTAGCCAGAGCCGATACCCGTAGCGCGTTCAATACCCGTAGCGGCATCAGGCCACATATAGTCCTTGTCCTCTATCACGAAGCTCTGGGCATACGCACCCATATCCTCTACGGTCTGTTTGTGCAGTTCCATACCGGCAAGCACCGTGAAGTCGTGGTCGCGTGCAATCTTGAAGTTGTAGTTGGCTGTATTACTCCATGTCCAACGCACATCGTCGTGGGCAGAGAGTGTGGTGCTCGGTATGTTGTTGTTCACGATGTCCGACTTGAACGTGTGGTTCATCGAGCGAACGAACGAATGGTAGTAGTCGAGACCGAAATTAGAACGGAGCACAAGGCCCTTCAGCGGTTTCACATCTACATAGGCATTGCCGAACACACGCCATATCTTCAGTGCGTTGTCGCGGTTCATGTACATCTCGCGCAGAGGGTTCTGACGGTCGCTCATACCACCCACCGGACCAGCGAATGTAGTGCCGTCTTCTTCGTATACGGGCACCGTAGGCGACATCTTCAACGCATTCTCCATCGGTGCGCAATCCACCTGCTTTGAGTAGGTTACAGTAGCGTTTTCGCCTACACTTACAATCTTGTTCACATTGTATGTAGAGTTGAATCGGGCTGAGAAGTTCTCGAAGTTAGAATACTTCAAGATACCGTCGTTCTTCTTGTATCCTGCCGAGAAAAGACCTGTGAACTTGTCGGTGGCACCCGACAGAGAGAGGTCGTAGCTCTGCATGAAACCGGTGCGCGAAATCTCGTCAAGCCAGTCGGTGTCCGACAGTCGCATTGTTTTCTTTGCATTGATATAGCCGTCGTAAGCACCGTTTACGGTATATGTCTTATAGCTTTTTGAGGCAGGATCGTATGCCTTGATGGTGCGGCCGGTAGAGGCTTTGAAGTCAAGACCATAGTTGTGGGCATAAGCCACGGGGTCGATACCATCGTTGAGTGCAGCCTGAGCCATTGCCGTTGCATACTCTGAGGTGTTGCAGAGCTTCATCATCGACTGCGAGTTGTAGAACTGAGCAGTAAGGTTTGCTGAGAAGTCTACATTCAGCTTGCTACCCTTCTTGCCATGCTTTGTGGTGATGATGATTACGCCGTTGGCAGCACGCGAACCATAGATAGATGCCGAAGCAGCATCCTTGAGCACCTGCATACTCTCAATATCGTTCATGTTGAGCGAGTTGAGGGTTGTGGTGGTAGGCACACCGTCGATAACAAAGAGAGGATCTTGAGAAGAATTGAACGAACCGATACCACGAATGCGAACCGTACCGGTGCCAATTGGCGAACCGTCGGTGGTGATAGTCATGCCCGGCACCTTGCCTTGAAGCGAACGCATAGGATCTGTGTCGGCTGACGACTTGAGGTCTTTGGTGCTTACTACAGATACAGAACCCGTCAAGTCGGCCTTGCGCTGCACCTGATAACCCGTTACTACCACTTCGCCGAGCACCTCTGAGTTGTCCTGAAGCACAATCTTGAGGTTTTCGCCTGCCTTCACCTCCTGGTCTTTGCAACCTATATAAGAGATGATAAGGGTTTCGCCTGGCTTCACGTCAAGTTTGAAGTTGCCGTCGATATCCGTCACTGTACCCATGTTCTTGGCGCCCTTAACCTTAACCGATGCACCGATGATGGGCTCACCGGCGTTGTCGGTCACTGTTCCACCGATGCCGTTGGTCTGAGCATATGCGCCTGACCCAGCGAGCATGAGCATACCTACTAAAGCTACTTTTGCTTTTTTCATAAGTTTTACGTTTTTTGTTTTGGGTTTAAGTTTTACGGTTGCAAAGTTAGAAAACAAAAGATGAGTAATATTTTATGAATCGTTCACAAAATATCACTCATGTTACATGCAACAATCGTTGACTAAATAGTCAAAAACGTTGAGTTGTTTTCTTATTTTGTCACGAAAAGCTAAACCTTCATCTCCTCTCTGACATCTGTCGGATACTTGTCATACTGCTTTTTGAAGCATGAGGAGAAGTAGCCAGGGGTGGCAAATCCCACTTCGTTAGCTATTTCTGATACTGTTTTATCTGTTGTTTTGAGCAGCTGCATGGCGCGCTTGAGTCGTGTCTCGCGCAAAATCTCGACAGGAGTCATGCCCGTAAGCGCCTTCACCTTGCGATAGAGCTGCACACGCGAGAGTCCTACTTCGTCGCCCAGATCTTCTATCTTGAGATTGGTATTCGACATGTGCTTCTCCATTGCCTTGAGGAAGGTATCGAGAAAGCGACGGTCGGGCGAAGGGGATGTTGAATATTGAGTGTTGAATGTTGAATGTTGAGATGGTGTGGTGTTGAGGTTTTGGGTCTTGAACAGTTGGCGCAGCTTCTGACGGTTGGCAAGCAGCGACGCGATGTTGGCAAGCAGCAGGTCGGCGCTGAACGGCTTTGTCATGTATATGTCGGCACCGGTCTGCAATCCTTCGATGTGCTGCTGCTCGCTGCTGCGTGCTGTAAGCAGCAATACTGGAATGTGACTTGTTGCCTCGTGTTGCTTAAGACGGGTGCAGAAGGCGAGTCCGTCCATTACGGGCATCATCACGTCCGACACTACGATGTCGGGCACGCTCTCCACAGCGAGCTTCAGTCCGCTCTGTCCGTCGGCAGCTTCTATAACATAATAGCGGTCGAGCAGCAACGTGCGCAGATAAGCACGCATGTCGGCGTTGTCGTCCACGATGAGCACTGTGGCGAGTTCCTCGGCATTATCGTTGATAAGTGTGTCGTGACGACTCTCCTGCACAGCCTTGCGACTTGCTAAGAGTTGCTCGTCGGTAGTTGCAGTGGTGTCGTCAACGGTAGCGTTGTTCTCGCGACGGAACAGCAGCACGTCGCCCACAAGGCGCTGCAACTGTTCTACGTTGCGCTGCACGATACCCACGAGCTGCTGCCGGTCGCCCTTGCCTTCTGCGAGTTGGTTGACCGGTCCGGCTATAAGCGTGAGCGGAGTACGCAACTGATGCGATGCGTTTGTGAAGAATCGAGTCTGCTCATCATTCAGTTCGCGCATTCGACGGTTGGCACGACGTGTGGCTTTCACAGCACGCCATGTAGTGAAAACAGCTACAGCCAACAGCAGAATAACGAGGAATGCCACAGCGAGCAGCGTACGCTGGAGATGATAAAAGCCGAGATACGTTTCGAGTTTCGACTGTATTGTGGCGAGATACCGGTTCTGCTTCATCAGCGAGCTGCTGCTAAGTGCTATATCGGCTACGTTTTGCGGTGTCACGACAATGCTTTTCTGGTTATTCGTACACTCGAACGGCTTACCCTCAAGTATGCGCAGAGCGAGATCTATCACTTCCTCGCCATGTGTAGGATAGATGTACGACGCGGCGAGTTGTCCGTTCTGCACAGCGTCAAGACCCTCGCCCGGCAGTCCGTCGATGCCAAGAAAGCGTATCTCACGCTCTTTGTGCAACTCTTTTGCAGCCTCGTAAGCTCCCATAGCAGCAAGGTCGCTATGACAGAACACTACATCTACCGCCTTGCCGTTCTCCAGCCATTCACGCATAATGCGCTTGCAGTCGTCATACGACCATTGACTTGGCAAATGGCGATAGTCGATTGACGGATTGTTGCTGATGACTTCGCTAAATCCGGCGTGGCGCTGTGCGGCAGGCGATATTGCGAGCGGTCCGGTCATCTCCAGCACAATAGGGCGTCGTCCGTCTGTCTTAACACTGTCACGGCATAGCAAAACTGCATACTCCGCCATCTTGCGTCCTGCCTCAACGTTGTCGCCCCCGATATAAGCGGTATAGCCTTTCAATGCTGTAGTGCGGTCGAAGAAAACAATAGGAATGTTCTTTTCGCGAGCGCGTTGCAAACTGCCATTCAGAGCATGGTAGTCATTAGGCGAAACCACAAGCAAGTCGACACCTTCGTCCACAAGACTGTCTATCTGCAAGCATTGGCGTTCGTTGTTGTTGTCGGCGTTCTTTATTATCACCTTCACATCATTGTCGTAGAGGTGTTGCGCCGAGAACATCTCTATGTTGGCTTTCTCGCGCCATCGTCCGCCTACGCACTGCGATACACCTATCTTATATTTATAGTTGGTGGTGCAACCGCTGAGCGTAACAAGCGTCGCAAATAATATAAATAATGTATTAGAGATTCTGGCTTTCATAAATACGTGTTAGGTTTTAATGTTTTCGTTAGCAAAGTTAAGTAATTTATCGAAAACGTGTATGCAACATTTTAAACAATTAGTGTAAGATTTGTTTCATACGCTGTTTTCTGCAATTTTAGGAAACATAAATGGCATACAGATTTAGATATATAGCTTAATTTTGCAGCAGAAACCGATAGTCTACCGGCTCGGCAATTTCGATTATTCTAAAAACCTATATAAAATATGAACAAATCTTTCTTCAGCCGTACAGCGGCAGCGTCGCTCCTCGTAGGACTTGCAATGACAGCCTCGGCGCAGCAGACTCGTTTTCTCAGTGGCAACCACTGCATCTATCGTGTTGACAAATCGCAGAAATACCTGCTCTTGCCAGTGCAGGAGAAGGCTGAGATGTGCAACGTGAAGGTCATAGACAGCAACAACCAGGTGAAGGCGTTCAACATACGCCTGGCTTCAAACCACATCGACTATTATGTGCCGTTCTTCCTCGACGAGTATAAGGAGAGCAGCAATATCTCTTTCGACATCCACGTGAACGGCACCTACCGCAACGATGGCGGCATCGCGAGCTTCACCTGCTGGAAGAACATGAAGTACGCCGACTCGCTCGACCTCTCCAACCGTGAGCAATATCGCCCCGTCTACCACCACACTCCTACTTACGGATGGATGAACGACCCGAACGGCATGTTCTACAAGGACGGCGTATGGCATCTCTACTTCCAGTACAACCCGTACGGATCGCAGTGGGAGAACATGACATGGGGCCACTCTACGTCTACCGACCTTCTGCACTGGAAGTTTGAGGGTACGCCTATTGAGCCTGACGCATGGGGCACTATATTCTCTGGTTCGGCTGTGGTAGACCACAACAATACTGCCGGATTCGGTAAGGATGCCGTAGTGGCTATGTACACATCGGCTGGCGAGAGCCAGACGCAGAGCCTCGCCTACAGCAACGACAACGGCATGACGTTCACAAAACACGAGGGCAACCCCATAATCACAGGCAGCACACCCGACTTCCGCGACCCGCACATGTTCTGGAACGACGACATCAAGAAGTGGAACATGATTCTTGCCGAGGGTCAGCACATGAACATCTACTCGTCTGACGACCTTAAAGACTGGAAGCTCGAGAGCCAGTTCGGCGCCGAATACGGCAACCACGGCGGCGTATGGGAGTGCCCAGACCTTATGAAACTGCGCGTGCGCGGCACCGACACATACAAGTGGCTCCTCATCTGCAACATCAACCCCGGCGGCCCGTTCGGTGGTTCGGCTACACAGTACTTCGTAGGCGACTTCGACGGTAAGAAGTTCACATGCGAGACGGCTCCCGAAGTGACACGATGGATGGACTACGGCAAGGACCACTACGCCACCGTAACCTTCGACAATGCGCCCAATGGTCGCCACGTGGCTATGGCATGGATGAGCAACTGGCAGTATGCCAATCAGGTGCCTACAATGCAGTATCGCTCGGGCAACTCAATTCCGCGCGACCTCGACCTCTACGAGTACGAAGGCAACACCTACTGTGGCGTAACTCCGTCGCCTGAGATGACGGCGGCGCGTCCGAAGAAGTCTACAAAGACGCTGAGCGAGTCGTGCGAAATGGTCGTAACGCTCAAGGGCACAGCCACAATCACTCTCTTCAACGAAAAGGGCGAGAAGGTGGTGATGGTCTACGACGACAAGATTCGCACGTTCACCGTCGACCGCTCAAAGAGCGGACTCAAAGACTTCAGCGACGACTTCGCAGCCGTCACAACGGCTCCGGTTCACGGCAAGATGACTCAGCTCAGAGTGTTCATCGACCGCTGCAGCATCGAGGCGTTCGACGCAGAAGGTCGCATGGCTATGACCAACCTTGTATTCCCGACCAAGCCCTACAACAAGGTCATGGTCAAAGGCAAGGCAAAATACGCTGTCTATAACCTGAAGTAGCAAAAGGGCTACTTTACAAAATACAGAAATAAACGTATATACGGCATCACCCGTGCGAGTAATCGTTCGGCGTGATGCCGTATGTTTTTTGGCATACACGCTCAGCGTGGGTCTGAAGTTCTAACACATTAAAGCATAAGTAGTAGATTTTAAATAAGCAAAAAGTGGACTGCGAGCAGTGGAAAGTGTCAAGGAAAGTCGCCCAAACGTAGGACTTAAGTCATCGGACACCGAACGCAATCCGATCAGACACCGAACGCAATCCGATCAGACGGCGGACGCAAACGGCAACTATTCTCTACACTTCGCACCTCTCTGCCAGCCCTCTTCTACAAAAAAAGCAACTAATAACTAACATTTTATCTATCTTTGTGCACGTCAAGACCGCATACAGCTTTCATAGGCTTGCATATTTGGGGTTAATGATTTCTTCCCCAAAATAAATATAATTTGTGACTTAGAGCACGTTGATGCAAGATTTTAGGTATGTCGGTCTTGACATTTCAACTCAAGCAGCGAGCACTCGGAGATATTCATTTCTGTTTTTTATCCCAACTGGCTTATAATTCGGAAATTTTATCTAAATTTGTATCGTTGTATTCTGCACAAGCTGCGACAACCAAACATTAAAGCAATGAAAAATCAATTCCGAAAAATAATGCTTTTAGCTGCACTCGCGATATTCTCGCTCTCAGCTTGCAGCGACGACGAAAACAATACAACTCCGCAGTCAAAGCCGACGTATGATATGACGGGCTTTGCGAAGGGTGCGGACGTGAGCTGGCTGACCGAAATGGAGAAGGCTGGCAGCAAGTTCTATAATGCAAGCGGCGCCGAGCAGGACTGTATGACGCTGCTGCGCGACCTCGGCGTGAACTCTATCCGACTGCGTGTGTGGGTGGATCCGCAGGACGGCTGGTCGGGCAAGCAGGATGTGCTCGCAAAGGCGTGGCGCGCGAAGAATCTCGGTCAGCGCATCATGATCGACTTCCACTACTCTGACTCGTGGGCTGACCCTGGCAAGCAGAACATTCCGACTGCTTGGACTGACTTTAAGGACGACCTGCAGAAGATGAAGGCTGCCGTGGCTGAACACACAACTGACGTACTGAGTTTCCTGAAGAAGAACGGCATCGACGTCGAATGGATTCAGATTGGCAACGAGACAACGACGGGTATGCTGTGGCCGTTGGGTTTGGCTTCAGACAATAACTTCGCTAACTATGCCGCACTTAACAATGCCGGCTACGACGCAGCGAAAGCTGTGTACCCGGATGCACAGTGCATCATACACATCGACCAGGGCAATCTGCTCAGTCGCTTCACATGGATGCTCGACGGCTTGAAGGCTGCCGGCGCAAAGTGGGACGTGATAGGCATGTCGCTCTATCCGGAGGACGACAACTGGCAGACCGTCACCGACGACTGCCTGGCGAACATCTCAACGCTCGCCGCTCACTACAACACGAAGGTGATGGTGTGCGAGATTGGCATGGCGTGGAACTCTGAGAACGCTGCCGCAATGATGCAGAAGATGGTAGAGGGATGCAAGGCGAAGGCTGAGTGTCTGGGCATCTTCTACTGGGAGCCGGAGTGCTACGGCGGCTGGAAAGAATATAACAAGGGAGCGTTCGACGCAAACGGCAAGCCGACGGCGACGCTGGAAGCTTTTAAAAGTAAAAAGGTAAAAGAGTAAAAAAGTAAAAAGCCTCTCCCAACCCTCAAGCCCCTCCTAACCCTCCCCGTCGGGGAGGGCTTAGGAAGGTTTAGTCAGCAATGGCTTAGAAAGGCCCAAGAAGGCTTAGTTCGGCTTAAACGCTGCCTTAAACAGACTTAGTTCGGCTTAAACACCTCCCTCAACACCTCACCATCTCACCACCTCAACACCTCAACATCACAACACCTTTAACAACATGAACAAATCAACATTAATTTCACTCGCTCTTCTGTCAGCCCTCTCTGCTTCGGCGCAGCGCACGACGCAGAATCTGCGCCAATGGCAGTTCTCGCGCGACAGTATCAGCTACAAGGCGGTGACAATACCGCACGACTGGGCTATAAACGGACCGTTCGACAAGAAGTGGGACCTGCAGAATGTGGCTATCGTGCAGAACGGCGAGACGGAGAAGACGGAGAAGTCGGGACGCTCGGGCGCACTGCCTTGGATTGGTCGCGGATACTATAAGACTACCATCGACATAAAGCGTCTACCAAAGACCGCCGTACTGGAGTTTGACGGCGCCATGGCTGACCCGCACGTGTACATCAACGGCAAGCTGGCTGGTCACTGGGCGTACGGCTACAACGCCTTCCGCGTGGACGCGGCGCAGTATCTGAAGAAAGGCAAGAACGAGATAACGGTCAGCCTCAACAACCGCGAGGAAAGTTCGCGCTGGTACCCCGGCGGCGGACTCTACCGCCCCGTACAGCTCGTAACGACCGCCGACCGCGCAAGCATCAACCCGTGGGGAAGCTACTTCCGCACGGAGCTGATAAAGGACGGCAAGGCGGAGGTGAGCGTCTGCACGAATATAAACAATGCGGAGAAAGGACTCGTAGTGGAGAACCTGCTCATCGACAACGAGGGCAAGACGGTGGCGCAAGTGAAGAGCGCAAGCGACGTAGAGCAGCGACTTACGGTTGAGAACGCGCAGCTATGGTCGCCAGAGTCGCCGTATCTGTACCGACTCGTCACACGCCTTTACCGCAACAACAAGCTCGTAGACGAGACCAGCCAGAAGGTAGGCATACGCACGGTGCGTGTAGCGCAATACGACGGTTTCCAGCTGAACGGCAAATCGCGAAAGATAAAGGGCGTATGCCTGCACCACGACCTCGGTCCGCTGGGCGCAGCCGTGAACAAAGCGGCACTCATCCGTCAGATTCGCACGATGAAGGACATGGGATGCGATGCCATACGCACGGCGCACAATATGCCGTCGACGTGGCAGATGGAGGTGTGCGACTCGATGGGTATGATGGTGATGGCGGAGAGCTTCGACATGTGGATATACCCGAAATGCAAGAACGGCTACGCGCTGAACTTCAAGGAGTGGGCTGACCGCGACATAGAGAACCTCGTGCGCAACCACCGCAACCATCCGTCTATCGTGATGTGGAGCATCGGCAACGAGATACCTGAGCAATGGAGCGAAGAAGGTCGCCAAATAAGCGAACATCTACAGGCTCTCTGCCACAAGTACGACCCTACACGACCCGTTACGCAGGGCATGGACCAGGCTGAGGCAGCATTGGGTTCGGGCTTTGCGCAGGTGATGGATGTACCGGGCTTCAACTATCGCGTGCATAAGTACGACAACAACATAAAGCAACTGCCGAAGGGCTTTCTACTTGGTTCGGAGACGGCGTCGACGGTGAGCTCGCGCGGCGTGTATAAGTTCCCCGTGGAGCCGTCAGACTCGAAGACATACGCCGACGGACAGTGCTCGTCGTACGACGTGGAGTATTGTCCGTGGAGCAATCTGCCGGACGACGACTGGCGTATGCAGGACGACCGCGACTATGTGATAGGCGAGTTCGTGTGGACGGGCTACGACTACTTGGGCGAGCCGTCGCCATACGACGAGTACTGGCCGTCGCGCTCGAGCTACTTCGGCATCTGCGACCTCGCCGGACTGCCGAAAGACCGCTACTGGCTGTACCGTTCTCACTGGCGCACGGACGTGAACACGCTGCACGTGCTGCCTCACTGGACGTTCCCGGGACGCGAGGGCGAGGTGACACCGGTGTACTGCTACACCAATGCACCGTCGGCTGAGCTGTTCGTCAACGGCAAGAGTCAGGGCAGAATAGTGAAGAATCCGGGCACACGCCTCGACCGCTATCGCCTGCGCTGGAACGACGTGCGCTATGAGCCGGGCGAACTGAAGGTGGTGGCTTATAACTACGACGGCTCGGTGATGGGCGAGAAGAGCGTGCGCACGGCGGGCAAGCCGGCACGCATCGTGCTCGAAGCCGACCGCAGCAGCATCGCTGCCAATGGCGAAGACCTCGCATTCGTGAAGGTGTCGGTGGTGGACAAGGACGGAACACCCTGTCCGACGGCTACGAACAAGATGAAGTTCGAGGTGAAGGGCGCAGCGAAGTTCCGTGCGGCTTGCAACGGCGACGCAACATCGCTCGTAGCGTTCAACTCGACGGAGATGCCGCTCTTCAGTGGCGAGCTGGTTGTCGTAGTGGAAGGCACAAAGCAGGGCAAGGCAACACTGAGCGTATCGGCTGATGGTCTGCCAAAGGAGACATTATCCATCAACATCAAATAGCATTTTATACAAATGAGAAAAACGATTTATGCGGTGATGGCTATTGCCTCACTAACCTATTCTACTCACACAACGGCGCAATCGCAGGACTTGCAGAAAACGGTGAATACCTATTTCGAACAGTCGCTGCAAGCGCAGCAGAAAGCTTTGGAGCAGGACGGCAAGGCAAGTTTCGTTCAGAACGCTCCTCTCGGCACTGAGCTTCAGACAACAATAAAGAACAAAGACATAGCCAACTATCAGAAGATGGTTTGGACTGCATGGTGCGAGGCGAACAATGCGCTGCAGGAGGAAAAGCTCATAGAGCCTGCCGACCTGAAGCTGGCTAAGAACAGCGCATGGCACTTGCCGCAGTGCCTGGAGCCGAATGCGGTTATGCCTTATTATTACGGCAAGAAGGGTATGGCTGCCAACGGTCAATATCCGCTCTTCCTCTACACGCATGGTTCGGGTTCGAAGGACAGAGAGTGGTCGAACGGTATCGAACTGGGACTTAGATTTCAGGATGCGCCTTCTATCTATTTCATTCCGCAGATTCCGAACGAGGGCGAATACTACCGCTGGTGGCATCTGTCGAAGCAGTATGCCTTCGAAAAACTTATCCGTTTGAGTCTGACGAGCGGTGAGGTGGATGCCAACCGACTCTACGTGTTCGGCATCAGTGAGGGCGGTTACGGCAGTCAGCGTCTCGCCTCTTTCTACGCCGACTATTGGGCGGCAGCGGGTCCGATGGCAGGTGGCGAACCTCTGAAGAATGCGCCGGTAGAGAACTGTGCCAATATCGGTTTCTCGCTGCTTACGGGTGCTGATGACACGGGATTTTATCGCAACGACCTCACATGGTTCACCCAGGTGGCTTTCGATTCTGTACAGCTGGCTCGTCCGCTGGCTGTGGACAACACGCCAATCTTTCGCCATCGCATCAATCTCTTGCCTGGCATGCAGCACCACATCACTTACGGACTGACCACACCTTGGCTCAAGCAGTTTGTACGCAATCCGTATCCGAAGACGGTGCTTTGGGAGGACTTCGAGATGGACGGCAGACATCGTTCTGGATTCTATAACCTGCAGGTGCTGACACGCCCGTCAGAGGCAAGAACGTATTACGAGATGGATATCGACAAGAACGTGGTTTCTATCAAGGTAAGTGATGTAGAATACACTACAACGATGAAGGACAAGCAGTGGGGCATCGACCTGAAGTTCAATCGCAACTACACCATAGCTACAGGTGGCAGACTGAGGGTGTATCTCAACGAACAGCTGGTGAATCTCAAGAAGCCGGTAACAGTCAAGATAAACGGCAAGCAAGTCTTCCATGGTGTTGCCAAAGCCGATTTGCAGGCAATGGTGAACAGTTGCATTGAATACTTCGATCCGTACCGTGTGTATCCGGTTGCTATCGACCTGTCTTATTAATGTAAAGAGAAAGCATCTACTTAAAAAGCAGCTGCTTAATACAAAGAGATTACGAAAAGGGCTGCATCAAGACTCTCGAAACGGAGCATTGATGCAGCCCTATGTGCTTTTCTAAAGTATTGTGCTTTTCCGATTTTCAATTTACTAAATAACAACTTACTAACCTAATCAACTATACTAAAAACAAATATTTAATCTAAATCTATTGCCAATGTTTCTGTTATCCGATTGATGTGTCATTCATTAAAGACTTGAAGCTTTATGATCTGTAAATGCTTTTTTCCTTTTGACATTGCAAAGATATAAAGACAAGAACGGGTGGTGTTTAACAAATCGTTCAACGAATAGCACATTTGTTACATGAAACAAAAATGTATGATAAACATCTACGAATGCATTATTTTTACTATATTTGCAGCGAATTCAAGTACATTCTACCACTAATAACAACAAACAACTTAAAAACAGATACGAATGAAACACTCAGTACGCAGACTCTGCCAGTGTCTCCTACTCTTTCTGCTCCCTCTGTTACTCTCGTGCGGCTCCGAAAAGAAGCGTTACGTCGTGGGCGTTTCGCAATGCTCAGAGGACGTGTGGCGCGAGAAGCTGAACGAGGAGCTGCGCATCGCCGCACTCTACTATAACGATGTGGACCTGCGCATCAGTTCGGCAAACGACGACGTGCAGATGCAGACCGAACAGATTAACAAGTTCGTGGACGAGGGCGTAGACCTGCTCATCGTGGCACCTGGTCAGGTGAGCATATCGCCTGCCATCGACCGCGCATACGAGAAGGGCATACCAGTGATTATCTTCGACCGCCGCACACGGTCGGACAAGTACACAGCATATATCGGAGCTGACAACAAGGAGATTGGCAGCTCGATGGGCGAATACTTGGCTGGCACACTCACCGACGGCGGACGCATACTGGAGCTAAGCGGACTCTCTACGTCGTCGCCGGCGATAGAGCGCAACAATGGCTTCGACAGCGTGGTGCAGTGTCGTCCGGGCATCAGTATCGTGGAGCATCTCAGTGCCGACTGGACAGAGCAGGGCGCGTTCCGCACGGTCGATTCGCTGCTATCTGAGCCGCACAACGAGTTCGACTGCGTCTTCGCGCATAACGACCGCATGGCGATGGGCGCACGACGAGCCGCAGAGAAGCACGGACTCAACCTCGAGCACATCAAGTTCTGCGGCATCGATGCCATGCCGCAAAAGGGCGGCGGCATGGAGCTCGTGGACAACGGCACACTATTCGCTTCGTACACCTACCCCACTCGTGGCGATGAGGTGATGCTGCTCGCTATGAACATACTCGAAGGAAAGAAATACAACCGCGAGAACCAGCTGTCGTCGGCACTCGTGACACGCGACAACGCCCGAGTGCTACTCATGCAGAACGACGAGACGATGCGCCAGCAGGATCATCTCTCCACGCTGCGCTCACGTGTGGACAAGGCTGCCAGTGACTTCAACACGCAGCGCATCTATCTGCTGGTGCTGCTGGTGTTCGTGGTGTTGCTCATCGCCGTGTGCGCCGCGGCTATCTACGCCTTCATCACCCGAACGCGCATCAACCAACAGCTGAAAGCCTCGATGGACGAGCAGAACCGAATGACCACAGAGATGGAGGAGATGACGCAGACGCAGCTGCAGTTCTTCACGAACGTGAGTCATGAGCTGCGCACGCCGCTCACACTCATCGCCGGACCTACGGAGCAGCTTTTGGAAGACCCAACGGTGCATGGCGTGCAGCGCACGATGCTGGAGATGGTGCAGCGCAACACACGCATACTCATACAATTGGTTGGCGAGATACTCGACTTCCGCAAGGTGCAGAACAACAAGGCTGAACTGCATCTCAACCGTTTCTATCTTCAGCATGAGCTGACAACGTGGACGGAGGACTTCCGCACAGTGGCGGTACGTCGTGGCATCACGATACGTGTGGATGTGTCGGGCGTGGAGGACGACGCGGTGCTCATCGCCGACCGCGACAAGATGGAGCATATGTACTTTAATATAATGTCGAACGCTCTGAAGTACACACCCGACGGAGGCTGCATCACCACTACTCTACTCCATCACGACCACTGCTACACGCTGCGCATAGCGGACACAGGCAAGGGAATTCCGACGGAAGATTTGCCGCATCTCTTCGAGCGTTTCTACCAAGCGAAGGGTGCCATCGGCGGTACGGGCATCGGGCTGTCGCTCGTGAAGGCGTACATAGACATGCACCGTGGCAGCGTACATGCCGAGAGCGTAGAGGGTAAAGGTACTACGTTCGTCATCGAACTGCCCGACTCGCAGCCTGGCTACGACCCTGCGAAGGATGCACCGGCTGCTACCCAGGCGGAGAAGGGACTGGTGGACGACAACTACATTGCCACCGACACCACTGCGCAGGAGGCGGCGGAGCGTATCACCAACGCAGAGGACTTCGACGCGGAGCGTCCGCTCGTGCTCATCATCGACGACAACAACGGTATGCGTGCCTATCTGCGTTCAATACTGCAGGACAAGTACAACGTGTCGGAGGCTACGAACGGCGAACAAGGTTTGGAGAAGGCACGTAGAGAGGTGCCGAAGCTGGTGGTGTGCGACGTGATGATGCCGGTGATGGACGGACTGGAGTTCACTAAGCGACTGAAGGAGGACACCGCAACGAGTCATATACCGGTGGTGCTGCTCACCGCGCGCTCGCTATCCGAACAGCGCAAGGAGGGCTACGACACGGGTGCCGACTCGTATATCACGAAGCCGTTCTCGGGTCAGGTGCTGCTCTCGCGCATCGAGAACCTGCTGCGTTCGCGCATAATGCTGCGCTCGGTGTTTGCTGGCGACAAGCAGGAGACGGAGGAAGAGGAGAAGCTGAACGAGGCAGACAAGACGTTCGTAGGCAGACTGCGTACAGCGATACAAGAGAACCTCGGCGACAGCGACTTCTCGGTGGAGCGTTTGGGCGAAGAGATAGGGCTTTCGCGCGTGCAGTTATATAGAAAGGTGAAGGCTCTGACCGGCCAGACACCGGTGGAGCTGCTACGCAAGGCGCGACTAACGAAGGCTCGCCAGCTGTTGGAAAAGACGGAGAAAAGCGTGTCGGAGATAGCATACGAGGTGGGCTTCACGTCGCCCTCGTACTTCAACAAGTGCTTCAAGGACGAGTTTGACATAAACCCAAGCAGCCTGCGGTAAGCCGTAGGAGCACACAACCATAGGAGGGTATGGCATCTTGCCATACCCACGCAACCATATTTAGAGATTAGCCATCCACTCCTATTATTTCAACCAGAGGACAGCGTGGGTACGGCAGGATGCCATACCCTCCTATAAATGTAAGAGGGCAGCGTGGGTATGGCAAGATGCCATACCCACCTATAGATGCAAAAACGGGGTAGAATGTGAACATTCTACCCCGTTT
>OGGJ01000087.1_pt1 | contig 89194 bp, 69 predicted proteins | sample 1571071 | NCBI WGS metagenome assembly OGGJ01 (sample SAMEA2581954, study PRJEB24529) | metagenome | biome: Human gut stool | place: China | collected 2011
GAACTCTTTGGCTGGCAACGTAAAGCTGCTTAGCCATTATCTCAAATTTTAACGAACTATTGTTAAGAAATGGTTGGAGAAATAACAAGAGGGTGTGCATTCTATGTTTCTTGCGTAGAATGCACACCCTCTTGTTATATAATGTCGTTAAAACGTTACATCGACGCCAAAAGAGATTGAATGGCGGATGCTGTTGTTGTTATAGTATATATTGCAAGATTATTGTTTTGCAGCATCTTGTACGAACTTGAATTCGTCGAAGGCGTTTCCTGCTTCCACGCAAACCGTGAAGGAACGTGATGCGTTCGTTTCGTTGCGATTGATGATAACCTTTAGTTCGTTGTCCTCTATCTTGACGAGATACCAGCCTCCGTCGAACTCCTTGTATGAAGTGTTTTCCTTGAATTTTCCTTCTTCCTTCACGCTGGCAATCCAAAAACTTTTGTAGTTTTTGCAGGCAAACAGGCAACTTACTCCTTCGGCTTCCACTTTCAGTTCGCCGTTTTTCAAGCCCGACGGAACCGTGCTCCACTTCATAGGGTCGGCAAGTCCTACTGGGTCAGACGATTCGCAGCTTGTCAGTGACATTACGCCTGCCAACAAGCATAACAATAGTTTCTTCATACGCTTATTTGTTTAAATTGCTTGAAAATGTTCTGGTCTGCTTAGAACGACCAACCGAAGCCTATGTACGGGAAGAAAGCAGCCTTGCTGAGTCCGTACTTGTCGCCAAAGTTGAACGATGGCGAAACGCCTACACGGAACATGAATCCGTTGGGGCGCTGATAGCGGTAGCCGATGTCTCCGAAGAAGAAATAACCTAATTGAGTTTTTGATGAAGTGTAAAAATAAGTTTTAGGAGAAGTTTCGTCTGTATTCTCCCCACCTGGATACCACCATGTATCTTCGACGTATCCTATTGTTTCCTTTACTTGATATACACCAAGACTCGCACCGAAGCCCAGCTCCAGTTTGCTGTTCTTCTTTCCGAGCAGATAGTTTAGCTCCAACGGAACACCAACGCCATTGATTTTCTGGTCGAACAAACCTGAAGTGTTGCCATAGCCATAGCCAATGCCCACACGGTAGCCTAAACCAGAGTTGCCCTTGAAACGGCTGTCGTAGTTGATGCCTGCAATATTTTGGGCACCAAGTAATTCTACAGACAGATTGCGTGTCTTCTGTTGTGCCATTACTGCCGAAAAACAGCATAATGCAAATAATGATAATACAATCTTTCTCATTATATATTTTATCATATGTTTATTGTCGGTGGATATTAGTTTGCTTCAACATAATGCCCTAAACGGTCGGGTCTGTTTCCATCGGTAAAGAGGTAGACTATTCCGTCAGGGGTTTCAACAATAGAGACCTCAGTATAGGTGAAATCAGGGTAGTCAGCGTGTAAGGATTCCAATACGTTGCTTGGTACCGTTGTGCCTTTCGGCAAGGGGTAACATGTTTCTTTCCATGTCGTGCCATTGCGTGATACTCTGAAGTATACGGACTTCAACACGCCGTCGTGCATGATGAGGTAGTTGTCAAAGCCGCTGTCGTTGACAAAACCAAGCACTTCGGAGCCTTTGTAGTGCGCTGTAATCCATTCCATATCGCCAGGAATCGTACCTATATATTCAGCGTTGTTCAGTTTGTATGTGCATGCCTTGGCCACCGTTCCTTTGCTGTCGATGACAAGGGTGTGGACGAGATTCTTGAGCTTGGGGGTGTCCTGCAGATAGCAGAGAATATAGTATGTCCCGTTTATGCTGGCCTGTGTCACTTCCTTGATCTCCCAGAATTCATCGTTTCTGGCCTCCTGGTTTATCGTGAGCAGCTGGTATCGCACCGAGCTGGGCAACTGGTCAATGTCAGAGAGCATCCGCACGGTGCGGTTCCACGCATTGTCAACGTATACAACCACGCACTCATTCCCCGCGTTGTCCTCAGAGGTGACATACGTTTCCATTGCTCCACTGTCGAAGTAAGGCTCTGGACCTGTGTAAACGCGTTTGATAGTGTAGTCCTCGCAGCGTTCGTGGAAATCTTTGGCAATGGCCTCCGGCAGAGTTTTGTCATTGATCGGTGTCACATTTTCAGAGTCGCATGAAGTCAGCGCAAGGACTACGACAGCAAGCCATCCGTACATTAAATGTCTAAATCCAAACTTTTTCATTTTATGCTTCAATTTATGGGTTCGTTCAAAGGACAAGTTGCCTGAGAACTTATTATTATGCTGCAAAAGTACAATCGTTTGTTTTTATACACAACACCTCCTTATGCGAAACTGCAAAAATGCGGTGCGAAGCGGCGATATCTGTGTGTTGCGTGGAAATGCGGACTATCTCCGCAGCGCCGCATACGCCGCGATGCACGCAGTGGTGAGCAGTTCGGAGAGAGCGAGCGCAAGCCAGATGCCGCTGTCGCCGAGCACCTTCGGCAGCAGTATGAAACTGGGCACGAGGAACACAGCGCCGCGCAGCAGTGCGAACACCATTGCCGGGCGCACGCGCTCAACGCTCTGAAAGTAGCCGATGCACATGAGGTTGACGATGAAGCACACGAAGGCGGCAGCCATCAATGGGAAACCCTTGACGGCGATTGGGAAGGCAGCCTCGGTGGTGCTCACGAAGAGTTCCGTAAGTTGGTAGGGGAACAGCACGAAGGCTGCGCTCACGGCTCCGCCGCACAGCACGGCGGTGAGCAGCGCCACCTTCAGCGTGGAGCGCACGCGGTGACCGTTGCCTATGCCGTAGTTGTAGCTGATGATGGGCTGCGCCGACTGCGCCACGGCGTTGCCTATCATGTAGACGAACGGTGTGTAGTAGCACGCTATGCCGAATGCGCCCACGCCCGGGTCGCCCATATAGGTTATGAATACGTAGTTGCCCACGAGCGTGAGCACCGCCATTGTGCCCTCGCCCATGAGAGCCGATATGCCGATGGTGCATTGATAGCCGATGTTGCGCACGGAGTAGAGCAGCGATCGGCGGCTCCACTTCAGGCGTATCGGGCGTAACTGTCGCGTGGCGAACAGCATGTACCACGCTGCAATCAGTCCGCCTATCATCATGCTCAGTGTTGAGGCTACGGCAGCACCGGCAAGTCCCCAGCCGAGGTGTACTATCATCAGCCAGTCGAGCACGATGTTGGCTATAGCCGCAATCACGTTGCACCACATGGCGAGACGCGGATTGCCGTCCAATCGTATCACGAACAGCAGCAGGGCGCACCACACGCCGAACAGCTCGCCCGGCATGAAGCCCAGCATATACTCGCGCACCAGAGGCAGCAGTGCCTCCGACGAGCCGAGTAGTCTGCCTGTGGCAGAAGGGAAGAGCATCACCGGAATGATCATCGCCAGGATGACAATTGAGGTGAATATCCACGCCTGCATCACGTTGATGCGCGCCGCCTTCAGCTTCTTCTCAGCCATGTGTATCGATGCCACCACCGAGCAGCCGGCGCCCATCATCAGTCCGAGACCCGTAGCCAGCATCATTATGGGCACGCAGATATTTATGGCACCAATGCCGTCGGCTCCCACGGCGTGTCCGACGAAGATGCCGTCGATGGCGCACATGGCGGAGATGCTGAGCATTCCGAACAATGTTGGCAGGAAATAGCGACCGAACAGGCGAGGTATGCTCAGCGTGCTGAGGTCGATAGCGTCTTTGGTAAGGTGTTCTGACATAATTTAAAAGTAAAAGAGTAAAAAAGTAAAAGGGTAAAAAGCTAAACCGCGTGTTCTGTGGGAGAATATACTCCGCAGTAAGGTTCTGTGGAAAGTCGCTCAGAAACTGTAGTACAGACGTGCGCAGAGCGCGGTGAAGTTGCCTTCTGTGTTGTTGATGTACTGGAAGGAGGGCTGCAGTGCGATGTGGCGGTTCAGTTGGCGACGGTATGTCAGCTCAACGGAGTGCTCGGTGCCTTGACGGAAGCGAGCGCATTGAGCAGACAATCCGCACTGGTTGAGGCTGTCGCAGTAGGCGCAGCCCACCTCGGCATATCTGTAGCAGGCACTTTGGTGACAGGTGTTCTCCGAGTACTGCGCCATGCACGTCACGCAGCGGTCGGCAGCCGACCACACGGGCTGCTCGGCATACGCCCACCAGGCGCAGGTGGTCTTGTGTGCAGCAGCGTCGGCAGACGGCATTTCGCCATCCGTGCCGACGGTATATTGCCGCGAGTGGACAGCTACGCCGGCGAAGTAGTGCGCACCGCTGTGCGCATACTCCAGTTGCGAGATGTTGAACACGCCGTCCTTCGCCGGTCGCACGAGGAACGGGTTGTCTCTACGTTTCCATCCGTTGTAGCCAGTGCCGTTGTACAGGCTGTTTCTGAATGTCCAGCCGCCCCTCGACACGTCGAAGTAGACCGTAAGCCCCGAGAACGGATAGTTGGCTATGGGGTAGTTTGCGGCGATGGTGGGGAAGATGCCACAGGAGCTGTTGATGAAGAGCGCGGTGATGTCGGACGTGAAGAAGTCCTCGTTCACGTTGCGCACGCCGACAAACAGATGTGCCGCCTGCCACTCGTGCATGTAGCCCAATACGGCGATGGCAGCAACGTTGTTCTCAGCCTCGATGTTCGAGAACGTCTGCCAGTCGGCTATGATTGTCTTGCCCGTCTTCGCTATGTGCAGCGTAGAGGCTTCGATGGTGCCCTTGCCGTCGAAGACGGGCACGTTCAGGTTCAAGCGCAGCAGGTTCAGCCAGTTGGTGTTGCGCTTCATGTCCCACTGCCACTCTGCGGTGTATTCGCCGCTGAAGGTTTGCGCTGAGCAAAGGCAGGGCAGGAGACAGCTTAGTATGATAAGAAGATGTTTCATTTCTGATGTTTATGTTTGTTATTAAGCATCCGCGTCGACCGACGCAGATGTCCGTATCGACCGACGCGGATGTCCGTATCGACCGACGCAGACGTCCGTATCGACCGGCGCAGACGTCCGTATCGACCGACGCAGACGTCCGTATCGACCGACGCAGATGCTCGTCGTTTTGCTTAGAAGATACTTTTTGTATGGTGTCTATGTAAGGTCTTAGGCTCCCCATTGAGTAAAACAAAGTGTTTTCTTGTTTGTTAACCAGTTATAGTTCTTGCACTTTATACTGGCATATTTATTCCAAACTGAGAAACACACCGTATAGGGGCATGTTGGTTATATTTTCCTGTTTGCGATAAGGGAGCATTGAGAAGCGTACGGCAGGTATGTCTTGATGTTGTTTTAGATAATTGTGTAGTGATGTTGCCTTTATGCTTGTTCCTCCTTTCACTTCTATTGGTACCAGTGCACCTTTCTGCTGAATAATGAAATCCATCTCCATGCGTGAGGTGTCCGAACTATAATAATAAATGTTGTTTATGTTAGATGCGAGTAGTTGCTGAAGGACATACTGTTCGGTAAATGCCCCTTTGTATTCAGTAAATACGGCATCGCTAATTAACACATTCTTAGCATCGGTGTCTGCCATAGCGCCCATCAATCCACAGTCGCATAAATAGAGTTTGAAAGCAGATATGTCTTCGTAGAACTTCAATGGCAATTCGGGTTTTGTCACCTTTGTAGTTTTATATATCAGACCTGCGTCTATCAGCCATTGTATGGCTAACTCGAATTCTTTCGCCCTACCGCCTTTTTTCAATACTCCATACACGAATTTCTTGTTCTCTTTAGACAATTGCCCAAGTATCGATTGCCACACCATGTCGATGCGTGGTACCTCTTGTGTGGGTGCGTGTTTGGAGAAATCGCCTGCATAGTTGGATAGAATTTCGTTTTGAATGGTTCGCACCTGATTGAGCAATTTGTTTTCTACGTAATGCTTTACGACCTCAGGCATTCCTCCTACATAGTAGTATTGGCGCAGATAGTCTTTTAGTTTCTCGTGGAAGGCATTCATCAGTTCGTAGTCGTGGTTATGCATGAGCTTTAGCAGTTGGTCTTCCCCCAATGCCATAAGAAACTCTTCAAAGTCCATAGGGAAAAGGCGTAGTGTCTGTACTTTTCCTACGGGGAAGGATACCCCTGCGTGTAAGGCTACACCTAACAAAGATCCTGCCACAACAATATGATATTCGGGAGCGTCTTCGCAAAAATACTTCAATGCCTCTAATGCCTGTGGAAAGGCTTGCACTTCATCTAAGAATATAAGTGTCTTGCCGGGGATGATGTCCACTCCTGTCAAAGCACTTAATCCTTGTATAATTCTAAACACATTGAAATCGCCCGCATATATGGCTTGTAGGCTTTCGTTTCTGTCGCAACTGACGTAGGCAAGGCTTGCGAATTCTTTTTTGCCGAATTCTTTAAGGATGAAAGTCTTGCCGCATTGTCTTACACCGTTGAGTATTAATGGTTTGCGCTGCTTTTGATTCTTCCACTCTACGAGCTTGTTGTATATCTTTCTTTTCATAGTTTACACTTTTAGACACATAAAAGCTCAGAAATCTTACACTTTTAGACACATAAAAGCTCAGAAATCTTACACTTTTAGACACATGAAACTGCTGCAAAGCTACACTTTTTGACACATACAAACAAGTATTTATAGTATTTTTTTGTGAAGCATTAAGATAATTTAAGTGTATAGCCAGCGCTTGAACACGCGGATTGTATCGGGCATCTGCTTTCTGGGTGGTGGACTGCAGCGCAGGATGGGAAAAAGAAGAGTCGTCGCAGGAAGACTTCTGATTATAAAATTTTTGTAACTTCTTTGACACACTATACTTTTACTTTTGCACCCGAAATTTTACACATAGTTAACTAAATAAGCAAAAGAATGAAAAAGAAAGTAGTGAGAGAAAGCGGCAGAAGAATGGCTGTGTGGTCATTGGCTGCAATGATGTTGTTGGGTAGTATGGGTGTGCAGGCTCAAGGCACAGTCGGCGTGCCGGCGTGCTGCAAGGCGAAGGTGGCAACGGCTGCCGTAGCGCAATCGGTTGCTGACGACGTGCGTGCCGAGTGGCAGCTGCTGAAGGGCGACGTGACGCTCTATATGACCAACGACATGGGACGCAACGGCTATTACGACCAGAAGCCGATAGCCGAACTGATGGGCGAAATGGCGGGAGTGGTTGACCCTGAGTGTGTGTTTGCTGCGGGCGACATTCATCATTTCAATGGTGTTGCGTCGCTACAGGACCCGCTTTGGATGACCAACTACGAGCTGGTTTACTCGCATCCCGACCTTATGCTCGACTGGTTCCCTGTTTGCGGCAACCACGAGTATCGCGGCAATACGCAGGCTTTCATGGACTACGGCAAGGTGAGTCGCCGATGGATGATGCCTGCCAGGTATTATACTAAGGTGTTCAAGCACGGCAACACTTCCGTGCGCATTGTGATGCTCGACACAACACCGCTCATCGACTCTTACCGTAAGAATTCGAGCGTCTATCCCGACGCCTGCAAGCAGGACGCTGAGGCGCAGCTGGCGTGGCTCGACGAGACGCTGCGCGACGCCAAGGAAGACTGGGTGGTTGTGATGGGCCATCACCCGATATATGCCGACACCAACAAGAAGGAGAGCGAGCGTCTCGACATGCAGAAGCGTCTGCTGCCCGTGCTTCACAAATATAACAACGTGGCTATATACGCCTGCGGACACATCCACAACTTCCAGCACATACAGAAGAAGGGTGACAATATCGACTACGTAGTCAACTCGTCGTCGTCGTTGGCGCGTCCCGTGAAGCCTACCGACGGCACGGTGTTCTGCAGCTCTGCCGACGGCTTCTCTGTGTTCACCGTAGACAAGAAGCAGCTGAAGATGTCGATGATAGACAAGGATGGAAAGATTATTCACACGATAGCAAAGTCGAAATAGCATGAAGAGATTCTTATTCACAGCGGCACTCCTCACGGCTGCTACCTCTGCCATAACAGCGCACACGCTCGACGGCATCGTCAAGGACCACAAGACCGGCGAGCCGCTTATCGGCACCGTTATCAGAGTGAAGGAGCTGCCAAGCATCAGCACCACAACCGGTCTCGACGGCACCTTCACGCTGCGCGAGCTGCCCGACCGCGGCCGCTACACGCTTGTTGTCTCGTACATGGCGTACAAGACAAGAGAGATGGTGGTCGACGTGGCGAAAGACTATGACAAAGGCTCGGAGAAAGGCAAGGACGGACAACTCATTATCGCCTTGGACGAAGACTTGCAGCAGTTGGGCGAGGTGGTTGTAACCGGACACCGCGAGTATCGCTCCGACCGCAGCGCCGTCGAGACGGTGAAGAATGCGGCGAGCGTGCTCAACGTGATGAGCCAGCAGAGCATACAGCTCTCGCCCGACGTGAATGTGGCGAGCGTGCTTCAGCGCGTGTCGGGCGTGACCATGGAGCGCGACGCTTCGGGCGAGGCTTCGTACGCCATACTCCGAGGCATGGACAAGCGCTACAACTACACGCTCGTGAACGGTGTGAAGATACCGAGCCCCGACGACAAGAACCGCTACGTTCCGCTCAACATCTTCCCGTCCGACCTGATGGACCGCCTCGTGGTTTCGAAGTCGCTTACTGCCGACATGGAGGGCGACGCCGCAGGTGGAGTGGTCGACATGGTGATGAAGGATGCGCCCGCACGCTTCCAGTTGCAGGCTAACGCCGCCGTAGGCATGAGCGACTATTTCTGGAGCGGCGCAAGAGACTATCTCACGACCAACCGCTCCGACTATACTCACCGTTCGCCCTACGAGGCGTTCGGCTCAGACTATAAGGCTTCGGCTTCCGACTTCAGGAACGGACCTGTGCAGCTGAAGAGCCATGCTACGCCGGCGCCCAACTTCATCGGCGGAATCAGCGTTGGCGACCGTTTTTGGAACAACCGTATCGGCGTGATGCTTGCCGGAAGTGTGCAGAACACCTTCCGTGGCACGGAGCGTACATACAACTCGGTGAAGATGGCGTCGGGCGAACAGGCTATGTATATCTCTACGCTTAACCACCGCTACTACAGCGTACACGACTTCACGGCGGGTCTGCACGCAAAGCTCGACCTCTCGCTCGCTAACCATAAGATAGAATGGTACAACATGTACGTGCGCACCAACTCGAAGGGCGTGCGCTACAACAACGGCGTGAACACCGAGTATATCAGTGCCGACTCGTACACGCAGGACGACGAGCTGCGCTCCATTTCTTCTACGCAGAGCATCTTCGCCACCAACCTCAAGGGCACGCACCGTCTGACCGACCGCTTCACGGTCGACTGGTCGGGCGTGTTCTCGCAGGCAAGAGCCGAAGACCCCGACCGCACATACGTGACGCTTACCAACACCGTTGGTCGTAGTGCCGGCGCTGAGGGCGACGCCGTGTCGGGCGACATATGGAGCCAGGAGAAGAACATCCTGAAGACGCTGCCTAAGAGTGCGGAACGCCGCTTCCAGCACAACAAGGATACCGACTGGGCGGGCTACATCAACCTCGCTTACGACACACGCTTCGGCGACAAGCTGGACGCTTTGTGGAAGGTTGGAGCGCAGTATCGCCGCAAGGCGCGCAGCAACCGCTACTACTCGTACGTCTTCAACCCTGCTGACATATCGCAGCAGCTCGACGGCAACGGATACGAGCAGTTCGCCAACGTCGATTGGGTATGCAAGACGCCTTACTCGCAGGCGTCTCAGCTCAACTACGACTCGAAGGAGCACATCGGCGGAGTCTACGCTATGGCTACGCTGAGCAGCGCTCTCGGAGAGCTGAACGTGGGCTTACGCGCCGAACATACCAACCAGATATACACCATGCTGCAGCACTTCCGCAACATGGGGCAGGTGGGCGAGCAGAGCTACTGGGACTATCTGCCGTCGGCTTCAGTGAAGTGGACACCGACAAAGAAGATGAACGTGCGCCTCTCTTACTACCGTTCTATCAACCGACCTGGATTCTACGAGATTGTGCCCTACCAGATACAGGGCGAGGAGTATCAGGAGAATGGAAACCCCGAACTGAAACGCGCCCGCATCGACAATATCGACCTACGCTGGGAGTGGTTCCCGTCGAGCACAGAGCAGATTCTCGCAGGCGTCTTCTATAAGTATCTGAAGAACCCGATAGAACAGGTGTTCGTTACGTCGGACGGCAAAATCGGCGCCGGAACAGACGCCTACTACATGCCCGCCAACCTGGGCAACGCGAAGAATATGGGCTTCGAGATAGACGTGATAAAGTACATACGCCACTTTGGTGTGAAGGCAAACTATACCTACACCCACTCGGAGATTACCACTTCGAAGCGCCAGTACAAGGAAGGCAGCGCAGAGTATAAGACGGGCGTAACGCAGACTCGTCCGCTCGTGAACCAGGCACCGCACACAGCCAATCTCTCCCTGCTCTACAAGGACACCGAACATGGTTGGAACGCACAGCTTGCAGCCTCGTTCACCGGCACGAAACTCGCACTTGTGTCGCCGTTCAAGGACGCCGACCAGTGGGACAAGGCGATGTTCGGACTCGATTTCAGCGCAGAGAAGAAGTTCCACAACGGCATCTCGCTCTTCTTCAAGGCCAACAACCTGCTCGACGCAAAGCGCGAGCGATACCTCAAGACCGTCAACCAGAGCAACCTCGAGTATGAAGGACAGAAGAGCGACAAGACCATCGTTGGCACATACCGTTACGGCAGAACTTTCCTGCTCGGCGTGCGCTACAAGCTCTGATTTTATCATCATCTCACCGTCTCACCATCTCACCACCTCACCACCTCACCATTTCACCACCCCACCACCTCACCATAACAACATCATACAATGAAGAAGATAAACACAATGGCCGGTATGCTGCTCGCCGCAGCAACGGCAATGTTCTCAGCGTCTTGTGAGAACGACAACATCAATCCGTACGATTATGCAGGCAACAACGGCAACGCCAACCAAGGTTCTACAAACGTCATAAAGACCGCCGTGGCGGAGTATCCTGTAGGCTCGCTCGTGTGGTCGAACGACACCACGCTGAGCGAGAGCGTAGAGATACCCGTCGGCACATCGCTCTATATAGAGCCTGGCGTGACGGTGACGTGCAAGGCTGACGTGCAGGTGCCTGTAGAAGTGGTGGTGCTGGGCAACCTCTACTGCCTCGGTACAGCCGAGAAGCCCGTCACCTTCACCTCCGACCGCAAGAAGCCCGAAGCCTGGGGCGGCATCATCTGTGGCTACAACTCGGAGGAGGTGGTGCTCAACCATGTAGACATAGCCTACGCCGGCGCCACGCCTACCGAGTCGTCGGCATCGTTCCAGAACAAGCTCTTCAAGACCACCATCGACGGCGGCGTGCCGGCCTTCCACTTCTGCAACGTCAACGGCAAGTTTGTCATCGCCAACAGCTTCTTCCACGACAACTACAACGACCAGACCTACTTCACGGGCGGCAACGGCGTGATCGCGGGCAACATCTTCGCCGATTCGGGCAACGCTGCCGACGGCGGCGAGGCTATCAACGTGAAGGCGGGCTGCAAGCTCGACGTAGCCAACAACGTGATATACAACGCCTGCACCAACGCCTTTAAGCTTTCTAACGCCGGCAACAGCGAGGTGGTGCCACTCACCGACATGACTGTCTACAACAATACCATCGTCGACTGCGGTTGGCGACGCTCGAAGAATAAGAAGGGCGGTTCGGTATGGGTGGAGAAGGCTGCGCGACCGGTGTTCGTGAACAACCTCTGCTACGACTCGCGCTTCGGTCTGAAGCAGCCCAAGCAGGACGGCGCCGACATGGAGCACAGCCGTCTCACGCCCAACTACTACTACGCTTCTACCGCTACCGGCGTGGAGCAGATGGCAAAGGGCGCTTCGCTCGGCATCTGGTTCGACACAGACATAAAGAGCGCCACAGCAGGCCAGTTCGATCCGCTCTTCAAGCTCTTCAAGCAGAACGCCGGCATGGACATCAACTGCGAGGTCGACGACCCCGACAAGGGTGCTCCGCTTGCTTTCGATAAGGCGTGGAACTTCGACCTGCAGCAGGGTAGCCCCGCTCTCTCGGGCGGTGTGACCGACTTTGCGCGCATCTTCCCGAACGGCATCCCGTTCTTCGGCATGAAGAGGGTGAACTTCCTCGACAGTGCTAACGATCAGAACTATTACTTCTCGGCACCACTGCCACAGCCACGCTTCGGAGCGTGGCTGTAACCTTGTAAATGCAATAAAGAGTGTGTGCCTTCTATGTTTCTACGCGAGAAACATAGAAGGCACACTTTTTATAAAGATAATGGATTTTTAGCAGAAAACATAAAAAAGCAGTACCTTTGCAGGAAAAGTAAAAGAGTAAAAGCAAAAAGGGTAGGAGGTATGGGCATCTTGCCCATACCACTCAGCCTAAAAGCCTAAAAACAAGGATATGAAAAATCTGATGGGTATTGTGCGTAAGGCAATGACTGTAGCAGCGTTCCTTACGATTTCTGTTGCAGCGGATGCAGCAGAAGTGATGTACAAAATCGTTGAATACAACAAGCAGACAGCAGAGTTTGCGATAGCAGCATGTGGAACGGTGCCACGCAACTCGCGAGTAGACTTCGAGAACAAGTTCGGTGCAACAACGGGCAACCGCTACAACCAGATACCTCGCAACCACGAGGCAGTGCTCTATCTCGAAGGATGGCAAGGCTGCAAGGTGCGCAGCATCACGTTCTCGATGTGCTCAAACAATAAGAAAGGACAAGTGGGCGTGTCGCTCAACGATGGTGGCACAACGCTCTACTCGTTGGCACCGGTCGACTTCGCCAGCAGCGACTGGTTCGGCGAGTGGGTATCGAAAGACCTCGGCGTATATGTCGACGTGACGAAGCAGATAGACGCACCAGCCATCACCACCAACGACATGAGCATCGTTGTGGCTGGAGGCAAGAGCGAAGGCTCAGTGTATCTCGATGCCATCACTATCGAATACGATGAGGCTGACATAGCTTTGGAGTCGCCGCTCGGCTGGCAGTACGAGAAGCTGACGAATAAGAGCACGCTCAGCGCAGGCGACGAGGTGATGATATTCCGCAACGGAGCGGCAGCTGCCGACTTAGGCGGCATGGACGAGACAAACTATCTCGATGTTGTGTCGGTGACATCAACGGCTGACGTTACCTGTCCGGACGTGCTGCGCTTCACACTGAACAAGTCTGCCGACCAGCAGCACTGGACCCTCACCGACCAATTCGGTCGTCAGCTTGGTGCGACAGGCAAGCAGAAGTTGGCATGGAACAAGGGCATAACCGAATGGAATATAGCACTTGATCATAAAGGCGCAACGCTTACTCCTACTAACGAAGCTTACGGCACAATGCGCTACAACACTCCGGATAACAGCTACGCACGCTTCAATCTCTACACATCCAAGACCCTACCCCTGCCATTCCTCTATCGCAAGGGTGAGCAGAAGCAGCCCGAGCTATCGCGTTCAATCAGCTTTGCAGAGGAAGAGATGACGGTATCGTTAGATGTTGCCCACATTGGATTGCGCCCGACATTCATGCCGAAGACCACTACCGACAAACGCTTGCATTGGAAGAGCTCAAACGAGAGCGTTGCGACCGTCACAGGTGGTTACGTTACGCTCCTTAGCGTAGGCGAAACAACCATCACCGCCACCACATACGACAGTGGGGTAGAAACAACAATGCACCTTGTTGTCACCGAACCGACCGCTATCAACGGTGCAACGAATGACGCAAAGGTGCATAGTCCGCGCAAGGTGCTCGACGGCAATAAGGTTGTTATTGTGACAGAGCAGGGATGCTACGGAACAGGCGGATGGAAGGCAGGGCGCAAGTAAAGCTTGCGTCAGCATTTCTTATTTCGCATTCTCCAAAATAAATGCCAAATTCTAAATAGCGGTTCGCTTAGTGCCTCCGCAGGATAATATCTAAGCAGACGAGCGTCACGGTATAATCTTAACAGATTATGCCCCAACGCTCCGTGCTTGAAGCCGTTGTCTTTATACGCATCGTGTCCCCACGCATGGCGTTTGTCGTGATGTCCGAAATTGCCACCATGCAGAATGTCGTCGAGCAACATCCGTCCACGTGTCTTGTCTATCGGTGCAATCATCTGTTCCTCCGACAATCCCATCACCTCATGCAACACATACATCATTGCACCTGCGAAGTTCCATAAGCCGAGACGCTTTAGCGAGTTTTGAATTTTGAGTTTTGAACTTTGAATTATCGGCTTTGCCGATTTTGAATTATTCAATTTTGAGTTTTGAAATTCTAATTCACAATTCTTCAACTCCTCATCGCATAAGCGACAATTCCAAACTCCTAATTCAAAATTCAAAATTACGTAGTAATAGTCTACCACTTGGCGTAGTCCGACACCCTCATAGAAGTAATGATGATAGAGGTGGTACAACTGATAGACAGCATTGAACGCAGGAGTAGGAGAGGCTACCTCACCAGCCTCATCCGGCAACGCAATCATATTGCGACACTGCCCCTCGATGCTATCCGCAAACCATCGTTGTAAACGACGGCTATACACAAAGTTTGCCATGAAGCCCGGTGTGTAATGCAGCTCAACGCACACACCATTCAGAGTGATGGCGATATGGCTGAAGCTCTCCTCGTCCACACGTCCATTTTCCTTTGCCAGCGAATGAGCCAACGCACGTATCTCCTCACGCGATGCCTTCACCCACATATCCACATCGCCAGGGGTACGCGCAGCAGGATTTGGGTACATCGCAGCATTCGCTTGTCCTTTCAGTACGCAACAGTCGTAGCCCGCAGCCCTCACCTTATTATATATATCGACGGTGGCTTCGTTTAGCATCCAATTCTGTCGACGTATACCCTGGCTCGCCATGAACCAATTCATCAGCAGTTTCTGTGTTGGTGCCACGCTTTTCGGCAGTTTCGATATGCCCTCCATGATGATGCCCACCAACGTCTGCTTCCTGGCAAAACCAAAGAAACGCTCCCAATCGAAGCCAATCAGTGCCGACCCATCAACGAACTCCCGACCATCATAAATACCAAGCGAGAATTGTATGAATTTGTAGTAAATATCCTTTACCATCTCTCGCGAAAGATAACATTGAAAAGGAACAGCGCATTGCCAATTATATACCTGCGCCACATGCGCTTCGGCTCCTTCAGCAGTCGATAAAGCCACTCCAAACCATGACGCTGCCACCATACGGGTGCACGCTCCACCGTACCCGCAAAGAAGTCGAACACCGCTCCGATGGTACCTACATGGCAGTGGATATTCAGTTCATCCCAATGCGAGAAAGTCCACTTCTCCTGCTTTGGCGCAGTCATACCAATCCATAGCAAGTCAGGATCAGCAGCATTGATTGCATCAATGATAGCCTTATTGTCCTCCTCCGAGAACTCAGGCTTATAAGGAGGCGAGTAAGTCACCACCTTCAGATGCGGATACACCTTAGCCGCCCGCTTCACTATCAGGTTGAGCACCTTCTGCGAACTGCCCATGAACATAACCGTGAGCGGACGCTCACGGGAAACATTCTTCACTCCACATTCTTCGAGTTTGTTCATTTCAAACTCGAACAAGTCCCATCCTGCAATACGTTCTTTCGGTAGGCTCTTCGCCTTAATCCACTTACACGCCTTCACGATGCTCACTCCGTCCGGAATGAGTACATCACCATTTGTCAGTGCCTCAGCGAACAACCTGTCCTTACGCGCCGTGTTGTACGAATGTGCATTAATCGTATTGATAAGCAATTTGCCCTCAGGCAGCGCAGCAAGCTCCGCCTTGCTACCAAGAATATCTAAATCTTTAAGTCTAAACATCATTTTATAATTTTACTTTCTCATACCACTCCACCATCGTTTTTGCTTTCTCCTCCCACGACAGTTCGTTTTGTCTTTGCTTGCAGTTCTCCGACAGTTGCTTAAGCAGGTTTCTGTCATGCTCCAGATTGTTAAGCAGCTTTGCGAAGTCGGTGGCTGATTGCGCAGGATTGGAGAGAGCCACCTTTCTGCCTACCTTGTCGTTCACGGCATCACCCTGACCGCAAGTGTCGAAACATACCACGGGGAGATTGTTGCCGATTGCCTCCAACACCACATGCGGCGTGCCTTCTGCTACACTGGTGAAGAAGAAGATGTCCGACGCTTGCATTAGCTTCTGCACCTCGTCGTGACTGACAGCACCATGCCATACACATTGGTCGGCAATGCCTAAACCTTCAGCCATCTGCTGATAAAAAGCCGCATCGCCACCACCTACGATGTGCAGTCTGAACTTGTTGTCGCCGATAGCTGCCATGGTCTGTAAAGCCAGAGCCAACTGCTTGCGAAAGTCCATCTTGCCTACCCAAAGCACATCGAAAGTCTCATTTTGCGATTTGTCCGTAATGGGATGCTCTTGAACGTAGCAGCCGGTTTCGTTGAGCAATGGCGAATCGATGCGCATATATTTCTTGAACGAACGCTGCGAGTTTGAAGAAGCAGAGAATATAACCGAGGCCTGACGAGCTGCCTTAAGCACACGTCCCGAATATCTCAACTGAATACCAGTGAGGAAGTTCTTCAGTCGCATGAACAGATTTGTTTTTATGCTCGCCCCATCCAAGTATGTCACGGGGAACTTGTCCTTAGCGTCAACCGGTCCCCAAACAAACGGCACACCATTCTCCTTCGACAACTTCCAGAGATAGCCCGGCTCACGGAATCCGATCATATTCAGCTGATGCAGCACGTCAATATGCTCAGAAGAACAAATCTCCTTCGCCATAATATATGTCTTCCACTGCCACTCGCGATAATACTTATAAAATCGCCAGTCACCTTGGTTCCAGCACATTTTGCGTATCTCATCCGTCACAGGGTTGTAATAGAAGTGCATGTTCTTGCCATGCTCCAGCGTAGGCACCACCTCCTCTATCTTTTCTCGAAATTCCCCTTCGGTTATGATATACAACTCACAGAACTTGGCAAGATTGCTCACCCAGTTCCACGCCATTCCTGGCTCACTGCCCATTCCTGGCGAGCAAGCGTATGCATTGATTAAAATCTTAAGCATGATTTAATATTGCAAAATAATAAAAACATATAACAAAAACATCATTTTATCAATACAGCATTCCATATAATCGGAATGTGTGTTCCTATCCATTTTATGATGCCATCAGCATTGTTGATTAAATATGGTAACACTACAATAAGGGCAATGTTCCATACATATTTCAAGACCTTGACTCCATACAATTTGTCCAATTTTTCAACATTATCAAAAGCCTTGTCATCATTCAGCAAGAGCAACTTTTCTCTTTCAACCTTTTTCCAAAAGTTCAAATCCTAAAATTTTGTTTCTTGCTATAAATTTTAATTATTGTTTTTTGCTTTAATAACTGCACTTAATATATCAATCATTCTATGCTCAAATATATCTAACGTGAAATTCTCTAAGAATCTATTTCTACCTTTCTTTCCCATAAGCAATCCCTCTTCTTGATGCTCTATTAACCAAAGCATCTTGTCTGCCAAAGCATCTGTATCTTTTGATTGCACTAAGAAGCCTGTATCGTAGTCATTTACCACAGAAGGAATACCACCAACACGAGTACTTATGCAAGGCATTTCATATTCCATGGCCTCTAATAATACCAGGCCAAAGGTTTCACTATGCGATGGGAACACCAGCGCATCAGAATGTATAAATTCTCGTATTTTCTCTTTGTCATACTTAGCACCCAAATAATTTATTTTATCTTCGATACCAAACACCTTTATTAATTTATCAAAACGTTCTTCGCTAACAGTACTCCATCTACCTACAAAATTGCACGTAAACTTAATACCATTTTTCGAAAGTATTGCACAAGCTTTTAACAAATCAATAACACCCTTTGCCTCAATCATATTAGAAAGGAATAAGAATGTATATGGAGAATGTACAGATGTCCTTTCATAGCCATCAAGATTTGTTTGAGGCATACCGTTAGGACAATAGTATATATTTTTTTCCAGGACATATTCCTGAATATCCGGATAAAGTTCCTTTGCCAATAAAATAACATGAGTATTTTTAAAAATACGTCTATAAGCCCAACGAGCTAAACAGTGTTTTTCAGAAAAATCTCTCACTCCTTTATTGTGCATATGAAGAATAATTTTCTGCTTCTGCCATTTCAGTAAACTCAGAACTACCAAATCTCTATAGATTCCCCACCCATCTGCAGTCGGAGTATAATAGCAAAGATCTGGTTTTATATTTATTACTTTTCTAATAATATTTATGATATTCTTTATCATAAAAAATATTTTACCAATGCTTACCTTACCAACATTAGCAACAGAAGTAGACAAAGAAGGATTTATGTAATGACATTCAAACTTTTCATTAATCAGTTTACTATCATGTACATATTGACCCATCATAGCCGCTCCATGAACGGGAGGAGGCATGTGCATTATAAAAAGAATCTTTGGCTTCATGCAACATTCCTCCATTTTTTACAAATTACAGAAGTGGTAGAAAGTGATTTAAATATTACATATTTACCCCTCCCTAATTTATTTAACATAACCATATGTCTTAGCTTTTCTTCGAATCTCAACTTTGTGTCTCCATTCGCCATATTATTATAATTGATAACTTGCATATAATCAATGGAATATTCTTCTTATCTTCTTTCTAAGCCCTATCATTCTGACTCTAAAAAAATCTTTATTACATAGCTTCTGCTGATGTAAGTCTAACTTTATATCATCATTATATCTTATCGGCTCATATAAAGCACCTATTTTAAGATGTGCATAAGGATTAACATCCCCATGTTCATAATGCGCACCTCCATCCATTCCTATGTTCAAAGCCAAATTGTCTCCTGGTATAATACAGAGTCCGTTTTCTGCAAAAATTGCGAAAGCCCAGCGTGTTGCCCAAGAAGTACATTTATGAATGTTTTTATAGGTTCGATTCCAATAATAATACATCATACAACCTTTAAATATCCCAAATGGACGGATCAATTTAAACAAAGATTGTTCAGGCCATTTACTCATGCTCATATCCATATGTTTCCAAGCACGTGCCCAACTTGCCCATCCCCAACATTTAAAATCTATTGTATAAAAATAAGTATTGGCATTTTGCAGTTTTGGATAATGGTTTTCTGCCGAGATTTCCATAATGCGCTCATCATTCTTATAGCGTGGAAGGAGAATTTCACATAGTCTGAAGAAGCCTTGACCAACAACAACATCATCCTCTATAATCACACCATATTCTTCTTGCTCAAAAAACCACGTTATTGCGCCATAAACAGCCTTAGCACAACCTAAATTTTCCTGCCTAAAAAGTGTTTTTACTTCACAAGGCCAATCCACAGCATCAAGCATAGCCTTTCGTGTTGCCTCAACCGCATCCTTTTCGCCTTGCTTATGCAATCTTGCACCATCGCATTCCAAATACAATCTGTCAGGTTTGTATTCTCTGATGGCTTGCATAGCCATTTCTACATGGTCTGCCCTATTGAAAGCAAGCACTAACACAGGTATCTTATCATTCATTGTAAATAAAGTTTTGTGTTAAATTCACCGTTGTACGACAGTACCTTTGCAGGAACTCCAGCAACAACGGCATTGTCAGGAATATCATCCACGACGACAGCACCAGCACCTACCATAACATTGTTGCCAATCTTCACATTTCCAATAATTTTTGCTCCTGAAGCTAATACTACATTATTGCCGATATGTGGAACTCCTCCTTTGGGTCCTCTAACGCTACCAATAGTAACCCCCTGAAATATTGTGCAATAATCACCAATTGTACAATTTGAATTGATTACAATACAAGAGAAATGTGAAAATGCCAATCCTTTTCCTACTCTAGTACCAATAGACAACTGTATCCCCGTAAGATATTGATAATGTTTATGTAGCATAAAGACCAAAAGATACATGAATCTAAAAAACATTCCTTTTTTTGTCTTCAAATAGCTACCCAATCGAAATGTCAAAGTAATTTTAAAAGAAGCATTAGTAAAGAAGTACGCTACCCCCCCCACGAATGATTTTCAAGTCTTTTTAAATCACAACATATCAAGTTTTTACATTCTTTCCATTTCATAAATATATCTATTAAGTCCATAATTTAGGATAAAGACATCTCAGATGCACTGTAATATAATGCAGACATGCCGTTAGTAATCCATAATGACGGTTTTCCAAATGGAACGTCTCTTTTGGTGGCATTCCGTTTGGACGATAGAGCATTTTCCAGCGTTGTACTAATGGCACTTCTGGATTGCACCATTTATCGAGCGTTGGATGCTCATCACACTCACCCAACACTTCGCCAGCGAGGTACATAGTAATACCAGCCTTCTTTGCCCTCATACCATAATCAAAGTCGCCTTTACTATGAGTAAAATAAAAATCCAGATTGCCAAGCACATTGTAAGCTGCCCGTGGTATCAATACAATATTACCATTAAAGTAATCAACCGGGATTAACTTACCATTCGGCTTCGGAATTATCCCACCCCGTAATCTACCACCATAAGTTATTTTTGAGTGGTTTGTTGCTTCTGTGGCACCTACAATGATTGCCTTTTCGTTTGTCTCAACAGCAGCATCAGTAAGAACCTTCAACATATTCCCATAAACAAAGGTATCATCGTTGAGCCACAAATAAAAGTCATAGTCCTTAGCCTTTGCAGCAGTGTCCCATGCTGTCCACATACCGCGATTCCAGAACAAATCGCCCTTGGCATGTATTACATTTACTTGTGGAAATTGTTCAGACACCGCTTCCGGCGTACCATCCGTACATCCGTCGTCAGTAAGATACACATCCACCTGATAGCCATCCAATGGCAACAAGTCATATAGCCTTTTCAGGCATTGTAATGTTTTGTCCTTGCGGTTAAACACCGTAAGGAGCACAGCTATTGTTTTCATAAACTAATGTCGTTTTTTATACGCTTTATAAACCTGGCTTACGAAGCCAGAAATCGTTTTATATATGCCAACAAACTTAATTGTAAATAGTAATGGATGCTGAACTTTTCGTGTTAGTTCATCCAATTGACCAACCTCCAAATTTATGAATTTAGGAAGAGCAACCTTTAAGAAGGGAATGCCATGCTTTGAGGAATTAAACTCTATGCATTTAACATTCTGCACCCCTTTAGTATACTCATGTTGCTCAACATCCCACCTTGACCTATCTGAATAAATATAATATATCGGAGAGTCCGTGTCGATATCGTTTAATATATTAACGGCTTCCCTATTATTCTTTTTAAATATACTAAACAAAAGTGGAGAAATAGTAAGACTGCTTTCGTTTACCAATCTTTCCAGACAAAACTGACCATTGAAACAGATTGATTTTAATGCCTTTAATTTTGGTCCGAATAAAGCTGAAGCATAACCCCCAGCCGAACTTCCTATTGTTATAACTTTAAAGCCATCTGTTTCTTTCTTTAAGAATTCCAACATTTTTTGTGGTGAATTTGTCTGTCCATTGATGCCGGTAAGATACCACAGTTTGAAGATATCACGCACAAATATATGTTTATAAGCTTTTTCTATACGACAATGATACCACTCAAAGAAATTCTTTTCCACAATTCGCTTACGAAAAATCTCTTCCGTATGCGGAAACCAAATATCATTACTACAAAAATAAATGGCACAATAATCCTTAGAATCACAACATTCATCATATTCTATAAGATAATTGGGCTCGTTCTTCCAATAATCCTGCACGATTTGCGGATACTGGAAAATTCCATCATACCTTGAATCTAACATAAGAGATTAAATGCTTCTTATAAACTTTGCAGGATTCCCTGCCCATATTTGATTGGCAGGAACCGATTTCGTAACAACAGAACCAGCTCCTATCACACTATTCTCACCGATGGTCACGCCCTTTAAAATAATAGACTTGGCACCGATAAAAACATCATTGTCTATAACAACAGACTTTTCTGCTCTATTCTTCAAATCCTCACTACTCCTACGGATAACAGGGTCAAGAGAATGAAAGTCGGTATCATAAATACAAACCCCACCACCAATCTTCACATTATTTCCTATAGTAATGCTTTTATGACAGATCAAAGCTGCCTGAGACATACCTACATTGTCACCAATAGTCAGTACTGCTCCTCTGTCCACAAAGAATGTGCAGCGTTCATAACAACCTATTGGATTTCCTTTAATGCCATTGTTCATGGCAAAGTTATTGCCAATAGAAAATTTTCCACCCCGAGCTACCATAACATAGGGTATGCCGTTAGTGTGAAAGGATTTATAAGCAACATTATTGCCTATAAACAGGTATCTAGCACACAAATTATTTGTCCCCCCAGTAGCTATATAAACTATTTTCCTAAAAGACTTAAAAATCAGACTTATTAAACTCATAATTTAAAACCTTATTATATATTGCCAACTGTGTTTTTACGACAGTATCAATATCATTCTCCTTCATTCGCCTTGCCCTGCCATTTTCAGATAACTTTTCAGCAAGCCCTCTATCTTGTAGGACTTTATCTATCAAAGAAGCACAAGTATAATAATCTACGGAATTATAAAACAAAGCTTCTTTACCATTCTCTGCTAATTCTGGCATAGCACCAGCAAATGAGGCTATTGTTGGAGTACCAACTATCATCGATTCTGCAAATGCCAAACAGTATGTTTCTACAAACGATGGTATTACACAAGCATTAGCCTCTTGAAGATGAGCGATAATTTGATTTTCATCTAAAGATCCAAGATATATAACATTCTCTTGCAAGCCATACTTTTTTATTAGCATGTTCAAGAAAGCCGAATAACCATCTAACAGTTTATTGCCCACATTGACATTACCTGCTAATTTCAGTTTTATCTTCGGATAGTTACTCTTAAGCAAAGCTATTGCCTTTATGATAATATGCATACCCTTATAAGTAACAGCTGCAGAACAGGTAGAAAAAACGACAGGTGAATCTCCTACATTATGAAAATTCCATTTTTGTGATTCAATAAAGGCTTTACGAAGCATAATTTTCGTAGGATAAAGCGTTGCGCTTGGATTGACAAATGAAATATAATTCTTTACCCATTGAGATTGGTAAGAGATATGCTTGAATGATTTGATATTAGCTGTTTCAGATACACCTCTTTTTCTAAACACTTCTTTTTTATGGAAAAGAGTTCTTGTAGGCATAAGGAATTCTTTCAAGTGAATTGATTTGAAGATTTCCTTTATACTCAATCCCCCATAATAATATTCTGTATAAGGAGCAAGTAATCCTTGTATATCAAGAATAGTAGGAACACAAATATATCCTTTACGGTAAATAGAAGCCCAAAATTTCTCTGTACCCCAGATGTGAACCAAATCAGGTTTTTCTTTTTCAATTATCTCCTTCACTAAAGAACAAGTTTCAACAGAAGCTTCTTGTCCATAGTTACTTGATTTTGCCGGAATTATCCATTGTTTTATATTTTTGAAGTTGCTGGATGTAGGCTTGTCTACAATACCATCTGCAACATTAACCATTTCTATTGATGTAGCTAACTGCTCAGCCATTTGCTGTACCCAACTACCAGTAGCCTTTGTTTTTTCAGAAACAAAAGCAGAATTACTTAACCATAATACCTTCATCCTTACTCTATTTTTAAATATCTTTGCATAAATTCATCATCAAGGTTTCTAATTTTTTTGTTGAGACAAATACCCATAAAAAAATACAGCATAATATTACTGCAGACCCAGCCATTAGGTTCATCAACAAAAGATATGACCCATCTAAAAATTATAAACAAGCCGATTAATTTACAAAAATTATTTTTTGACCTAAAAATTCCATAATAAGCAGCCATCCAATATATCATACTATATAAAAAAGTTCCTATAATACCACCCCAAAAATATACATTAAGAAGCCCGGACTCAGTAGAAGTTCTTCCAATCTTTTGAAGTTCATTTACATTAGATTCTGCATTAAAATCATCCCAATAACTAACAGCCAATCCGACACCTCCTACAACAGATTTTGAAGCTTCCAATTTTTCTTGTACTAATATATAGAGAAATGATCGTGTATCAACTAAATCATCTTCACTCATTGAGGAATTATCCATGTAAGACTGCATATCGAATACATTAAAAATGCCTTTATATCCCAAATAAGAAAAGACAAGAGGGGCTATAAGTAATACAGAAAAAACAATATTCATTATTTTTTTACTCAATCTTTGTATTTTCTGTTGGACAAATATATAGTACAATCCTAATACCAAACCAAATAAAGCTCGCAACACCCATCCTCTAGCATCCCATGTTAAAGTTAAACTATATAAAGTAAAAATTATAATATACCATTTATATTTGTTCATGAAATAACCTAAAAGAGGAAGTGTATTACACATTATTCTACCTGTATTAGCTAATCTTGCATCATTAATTAGTAAAACACTTGCCAACAGGTAGTATTTTATTATATAAGAAAGGCATTTTGCACAAAAATGAATTTCAGTAGACAAATATATGGCAAGGAAAAAAAACAAAGAGGGTCCACTATTTAAAAGAACATCTTTATATTGCCAATAATTATCACTATGGCTCAAGCCTCTAATAATCATTATTAAACTACAAACAACATTGCATGCTATTATTTTATTTCCATTATAATTGAAAGAAATATATTTATAGTTTTTACTTATGTAGATAAAGATTTGTATAAGCCAAAAGTAGATAAAAATTGCATATACATAAGTTCCTAATGGTAAAGGAAAAGAAGAGCGTTCAAATAGCTCAATCAAAGAAAACGCAACAAAAATGTAATAAAAAACCCTACTAAACATAACAATTGTTTTTATTTAAAAGGACAAACTGACAACAATTTATCTTTATCAAACTTTGGTTTGGACCAATTCTGTAATACCATTTTCACAACGTTATCTATATCTGTAAAAGATAAGATTTTTGAAGGCTTATCTATATTTTTTTCTACGGACAAAAAATAATCATGAAATTTAAATTCAGCTCCTTCAGCATTTTTTTCAGTAAATGTACTCCATTGATTAGGAATAGCATAAGCATCGGCAATAATTATTCCATGCAAAGAACTAGACAAAATCACTTCGCAGGATAATATTTTATCTATAAAATCAGACCATCTCCCGTATTTTACTATATCTATAAACAAGACAGAATTATTGTCCGACAGTTTACCTTTAATTTCTTTTATTTCAGATTTATGACATATGACCCCAACCTGAAATGTCTTTTTGATCTTAGGATAATAATAATAGGGAAACAACAATGCAGGATCTCCGTATATTTCTGGACATTCAATGTTATTATTTAACAAACATTGACGAGTTAAAGGCCCCCTAACAGCATACACCTTAAAGGGCTTTTCAACTATTTTACAATAGTCCAACAAACCACTTCCCCATACTATAGCATCTTTTGAGCTATACCATTGCAAAACACTGCCGATACAAGTATAATGTTTCCTTTTAAACCATGAATATTGATATGGTATTACTTTTTTACCGGAAATCATTTTACATAATATAGCATTAACATCATCACCCCAATTACAATTGTCCTTCTTCCATCTTGGAATGGCATAATGTACCCACAAATGAGGCATAAACAATGATTTCAGGTAAAAAACAATATTTATTATATTAAATAATCTATCTTTGATATTAATAACCTTCATAAGATATTTCAATTTATTATTACCAATAACATCCATTTTCCACAGCATCTGTCTTTTTAGTCCTATAATCAGAAGGGCGTATCCAATATTTATTAAACAAACTTGGGTAACACAATGTTGGACATTTTTCTCTTGCTCGTATTGCATAATTCTGATCTTCCCACCTCTTTCCTTTTATTCCGAAAAGCAGTTGTAATGAACCGCCCATATGAATTGCTTGCTTCCCCCTGCGCTTTGCATAAGCAGCTAAGGGAAAACCATAAGCTCCACAACCTAATAAAACGATATCATAATCAACTGCATCCATTTCACTTTTCATTACTTCCAATGCCTCAAACCATGAACTGTACTCCTCTGTTCCTCCTAAACTCTGAATAGCTTTAATTGTTTTTAATTCAAATTTTGGTAGAACCAACGGATTAAGAAATAGTTTATCACGATAGTTTCTATATTGCGATTCTATAATCTCGGCAAACGGATGAACAACGAGGACTTTTTTTCCAGCAAGGATACGGGTCCAAGGATTTGGTGTCCAAAACGGATCTAGGAAAATCAGCCAAAATCTGTTAAAGCCAGACCCCAAAATATACTTTTCACTATCCAGCCAAGATCCAAGAATATCCAACTGCTTACTATCCTCAATCATCATTTCTCCGAACCTCATTAAGTTCTCTTCCGTGGATGGGAAAAAGCCGCTCCATCTTGTCATTTGGTCTTTTACATTATCTTCCCACCACCATGCATATTGCTTACCTTGAATATACTTCCAAACAGAATGATGTTTTGCTATAACACCAAGATAATTGGTAATGGCAAACATCTCCGTACTTCCATACCTTGCAATCATACAAGGTTTACCTGATGCCAACAGATTATAAATCAGCTCCGAAACTTTGTCAGGGTCCGTTATACCTCGGTCATACGTTGAAGATTTCGGTTTAAACAACTTGCCATAAACCTTACGCAAAGCTTTTAATGTTATTATCTCTATTTTTTTCATATTTTGCAGTAAATTTTACAATTCAAATCAGCTTCTTTACAAGTTGAAATGAATCCATTAAGAATCCATGCCAACTGAACAACACTATTTTTCTGTTGAAAAGGAATATGATTCTTGATATTAGAAAAAGCAGTAGCCAAACTTTGTTTTGAAAGGAAATTAACTGCGAGACATACCTCACGCTTTTTATTTGGATTACTCATCAAGTTTAGATATTTTTCCTCTATATCATCAACATGTCCTCTCCTACATTTTTGTATTCCTGTATTCTTCCACGTACCTCTCATACTATCAATCTTTGTCTGCAAGGCATCCATCGAAGGATTCATATTTCCAATGTTCTTTATTGCCTGGCCTATAACATCTTGAAAATTTGAAGCAGACAAGCCCGCCTTGTCTTTACATTTAGAATGGATAAATGAAATGGTATCATTGTTTATCGCGATATGATCAGCCCATTCATTACCCATATCATCACACAATAGAATATCAGCAGTATCATACAGGTCGTGCTCAACTACATGAAAAAGGCTATTTGGAGTGAATTCTGTACTATGTGCATCATAGCCCTCGCCTTTCTCGCTTGTCACACCGTTGATTGAATCTATGGGTTCTAATACAGCAAGTATTGAGTCAAAATCCTTATCTATCTTAGAGTTCATGTAAAGTTTTCCATAAGCATAAATATATGAAAAATCCGAGAAACTTACTGTAAAACAATGTAGTGTATTGATTAAAGATTTGACTTTTATATATTTCCCAATATTATCTTTGTAATAAAGTGAATCAAGTGGTTTAAGAGTGTCTATATTCAATCCGTTGATAAGCTTAGTCACTCCGATACTTTTATACATAAATTTTGTTTCTGTTACCTTTGTGAGTTCTAAGCATTCATTTCCATGTCTGAACATACGCCAGAAGCTATCTGTAAATGATTTGTAAGAGTCCTTACCTATCTTTCTGTATATTGTCTTGTCATTAAGCTTATCTTGTATATAATTTTGTAATTCAAAAATATTGACAAGTAAAGACGTTGGCTGCAACTCTGCACAAACCTCCTTCCAATTATGAGGCATGGCAAAGCGAGTAATAAAAGATTCTGTTTCTATGTATTTCTCAATCTTATCCACCAAGAAATTCATCCATTCCAACAATAAAGTTAACCCTTTTTTGCTTCCGAACTTTGCAATTCGTGATGTCCCGATATTTACAGAACAAGCTCCATCATTATCATTGGCAAACCTGATATTGGTTACAATATTCTGGTGTGTCCCAAACATTGGCATTGAAATCTGCAAGTTATTTGCTTCATACGATTTTGTACGCATCGCATTCTTACTTGTGTTCATGTTAGCCAATTTGATTTGCTGGAAATCTGTATTATTTTCAACCAATACGTTTGCTATTTTTGTAGCACTAATAGGAACAAGGTTATTTAAAAAATTGGTAAGGTGTGAAATGTTCTTCTTGACAATAACCACATAATCCCTTATCTCAACAATCAGTAAGTATGAGATTTTTGCTTCCTTAACGTCCTTGGGACAATCATCTTCATCAAAATCAAACATTGTAGGTATAGATGTTTGACGGAATACAAGCAATGAACAACGTGCCTGAAAAGCTTCAGCTCCAACTTCTACATGTTCTGATTGACGGACTATTTTTGTCAGAGTGTTATAACAACCCCCTTCCAAGACATCGCTAAATACTTCTTTTATATACTTTTTAGTAATTGCCCTTATTCCTACTTTATAGAAATAAGCACCCTCATTGAGAAGGAGGTGATGATACAAATCCAGTCGGTCCATAGAAATTTACAAAATTATTTCCATTTTACATTACCCTCATTATCAACCATTATCCAATCTTTACTATCAGGATATCCATGCCAAAAATTCTCAGGACATACTTTGATACCTCTATTCAGCAAAGCAGGTTTGTAAGAGAATGAACTCTTACTCGTTATCAACAAGTCAGCATAAACCATATGAAGGAAAGAAGCCATAGCCCCCATATCCATACACCAATGAAAGTTAGGGTACTTAGCAAATTCTGGGTAATCTTCAGCTTTTCCTTGTGAGAAAAAATATATATGTACTGGTTTATCTGTAATGGTCTTTACTTTCTCAACTACTTGTTCCAATACCTTTTCAAAATAATCGTTGCTAAGATAGCGCATCACAAGATTTGGATTAGTAGGATCATCCATAATATCACCTCTTCGCACATGAATCGCTATATTAAAATTTGATGAGTCATAGACAAATTTGTCATTTTCCCTAGCAGATGCAGAATAGAACTTCTGCTGTAAATCTGGAATCAAAGTATTTAAGTCGCGATAGAACTGATCTTGTTCACAAAGGAATACTACTTTCTGGTCAGAATATGAAGCGATTATTTTTTTGATTACATCAAATTGCTCTTCATCCATCTCATTAAATTGAGGCAGCAGTACTTTCTTGTAGCCATTTTGCAATAAATCCTTATAACTTGCTTCATTCTCTCCAAATCCCAAGAAGTCATTCCAAGGGGTAGAAACCCATGGATGATGATAACGAGAAAATGGGATATTGGCAAACTTCAATCCTAAGACTTTTGCCAAATGGTATCCAGCCATCCAGTTTGCCATTTGATGGCCTATTCCTGCACCTGGATTAGGACGAGCAGCGATATAGTTTATATACGAATTATCACCACTATGCTTTAGCGAATGGCGATAAGAAGTATAATGCGAACAATACTTCAGAAATGGCTCCTTGTGAATTCGATTATAATAATACCCATACAACTTACGTTGTGCCTTATATTTAAATTCCGATAAATTCATCATAAATAGTTTTATTTTGTTTGTGGAAATCCATGAGATTTCCATATTACTTTTGTTATATATATATATATAATAGAAAGCAACCGCAAAAAGCGTTTTTTATAAGCAAAACGCTCAAAGAAATTTAACGAATGTTCCTTACATAAACTACTCAAGCCATTAATAAAAATGTTCAATGCTTCATAATCTTTATATTTTAAATAATTCAAAATACTATGACGAAGTTCGTATTTCATAAACAATTTAAACTTCTTTTTATTAAGCCCCTTCTTCATAGAAGGATATTCTTCCCAGACTGCATTTCTAAATAATATACCATCATTTAATCTCTTATCTACAGCTATAGAACTAGTAGCCTGCCCTTCAACATTTCCATTATAAACACTTATTGGTTTTGCTATATACACAACACATAGGCAATGCATAATAACTCTAAAGAGAAATGTAAAATCTTCATTATATTTCTGCCCTTCAATAAAGCGATTCCACTTTTCTGAAGGAAACAGGCATTCCTTTTTTATAACAGTAGCACTTATATGCATAAATACATGAGGATTTTCAAAGAAATCAATTGTCACAACTCCTCCCTTATATCGTGAAGGTATATTAGAGCTTCTGTCATGTGTTAAAAAATTCTGCGCAAATCGACCACTAAGAACTACTTGCGCATCACGATTTGCAAGAATAGCATTCACAACACTTTCTAAATATGTAGGAAGCCACTCATCATCAGCATCTAAAAAAGCTATCCAATCGCCTTTAGCCTCTTCTATACCACGATTTCGTGCAACACTTACTCCTGCATTAGTCTGTGAAATAATTCTAATTCGAGAATCCGAAAAATTATCATTAATTAATTGCACACTATTATCCGAAGAACCATCATTTACAACAATGACTTCAAAGCATTTATACGTTTGAGATATAACCGTGCTTAAAGTATGCACAATTGTCTTTTCTTTATTATACAACGGTATTACAACCGAAATTAATATTTTATTTTTTTCCATACATGATTAATCTTAAATATGGTATTTTATATATGAATTTACCTATAGAATAAGCCAAAAGGCATTGTATGATAGCAACAAGTAATATTATGAGATTTTCCGTTGTTACTGTCAATCCATCAAATATAAATCCTTTTGGAAACATTACTAATGGTGTTAAGTATATAACAATAGACATTCTTCCCATTTCTGAAAAGAACCAATCAATAGGTTTGCATAAACTCACCTTAATAAAGAAATTATAAAAAACTATAATTGCAGATATAGAGCACAATAATGTCAAGAGCACATTTAAAGCAGAATACAGAATTCTCCCATTTGTATCAAAAGGATATATCAACCATAGGATACAAAGGACCAAACTACCCCCCCCATAACACCTATTATCCAATATTCTTTCTTGAATACTCTCCTCCTTCATTACCAACGCACCAGTCAAAAAACTAAAAACATAAATGGCATAAATCAACAAGAAATATTCATGCAACAATACACCTAATATGCATAGCAATCCACATACAATTATAACAAATAAAAGTCTTCTTGCTAATGAATCTTTTTTTTGAAGCAGCCTGTATTGAAGCATATATAACAACATAATCAAAAAGAGAACTGGCATAAACCAAAACAACTTATTAGGAAAGAAATTAAATAGCAATATAAAATCACCAAACGTTGTGATAGGTTTATGAGTAAACAAGAAACTTACTGCCACTATCCAAAACAAATAAGGTATCAATAAAGAAATTACTTTCTTTCTGACAAAGTTCAGATAACCTATCCTTGCTATCTTATGCGTTATTTCACAGAGGTAGCCACTTATAAAGAAAAATAAAGGCATATGAAATGAATATATCATCTCTGCTACTGGATGAGAATTACCTTGAGTTGTATATGGCAAATAAAGATGACCCATTACTACCAAAAGTATAGCAAAACCTCTCAATTTATCTATGTAATCTAATCGTTTTTCCATATTTACTTTTTAAACTTCTAAAAATACTTTCAAATATAACTCGCTCTTCACTAAACAAAACAACTATACAAAAACTACATATATATATTATTACGGAGACCAACAGAAAAGTAACTAATCGCCATAACGTATTTATTTCAACCATTCCTTTTATAAGGACGAGCAACAAATAATTTATTAAAGCAGTTACCACTAAAGGCCAAGTAACTCTAACGAGATAAGTCGAGATTTTCATACCTACATATTGTCGTACAAAATAAAAGGCAAAAGCATAGACTATTAAATTACCAAATATAATACTTACTATATATATATAATAGGGTGGTAATCCTAACTTAAACGCTAAATAGATAAATGGCAATTGAAAGAAATTAGATATCGTACTACAAATCGTATATCTCTTTATCTTACCTGTTGCTGAAATACATCCAGGAAGAGTGCCAAACTGCATTTCTATAAAACTCTTAATGATCTGCAAACGAACAAATATCAAGCACCACTCTGGTATATTTTTAAGCCATAGTTTTAATATATACGGACATTCCACAAACATTGGCAAAGCAAACATCAAATAAATCATCGTCGAATATTTTGCTCCCAAACAAGTTGACTTTATTAACAAATCAGAATCTCCTGCTCCTGCACTTTTACCCAAGATCGGATTTAAAGCTTTCAATATATTAGATGAAAGAGCCTGCATTTGTCCATTAAGCTGGCTGGCTATACCTTGGGCTGTGTTCAGAATAGTACCAAAGAAATTATTTAGGATTATACCTTGGCCATACGAGCTAAGCATAATAACCATCGTTCCTCCCATATTCCACCCAGCAAAGCCTAGCATCTCTCTAAATGTCTGTTTGTTCCAATATGTACGAGGCTTGATTATACATTCATTATAGTTACGATGGCAATATATTCTCATGACTGATAGAGTAACAAAAGGAATACATGCCATCAACAAACCATATATTATCAACTTATCACTACTTGTATATACACAGACAAATGCAACTATCAGCTTCAGTATAGATTCAACAATTCCCACAATTGAATAATAGAGCATATTCTCATGAGAATTCAATACCGCATCATACGGAACAGACATGATTGTAAACATTGTGCTTATTATCAAGCTAAAATACACAACCTTGGCTGCTTCTGTTCGAGCTGCAGGTATATTTAAAATTCCATTAAAGAATATAAACCCAGCAACGACTAATAAAACGCCAACAACTAATGCCGTAAAGAAATGTATGGTAAGGCTTATATTAAATATACTTTTCTTTTTCTCAATATTTCCTTGTCCTTCTGTAAAGGACATAAATCGCTGGGTAGCACCTGCCATAGTTGCACTCAAGAAGCCCAACATGGCAATCGCTCCTCCGACGATATTATATATACCGAAGTCGGAAGCCCCCAAGGAATTCAATATCAAACGGGTGGTATATAACGATACGAACATCGTTATCGCCATCTTCATATAAAGATAGCCAGTATTCTTAATTACTCTATTTGCTGTTTGTGACATTTATATGTTTTGTTAGTACTCAATTTAGGGCATAACCCTTTGTATAGGCACTTTTACAAGTGCTTTTATATTGAATGTAAGCATTCAATTTGTAATATCTCATATTTGTTATACATTCTGTAAACCACAAAATCGATCCTCCATTTATCGAAAGCATAATACGTCGCCGAAGCGATTCTTATTGGCAAACTTTAATTTTGATTTCAAGTCATCCACCTTACGCTCAGCTGCCTTACGCTTACGTTCGGCATCCTTCAATGAAGATTATAGAGAATCAATGCGAGAAAGCACATCATCCAATTTGAACAAGCGTTCTACCAGGCTTTCTTTTTCTTCAAAAAAATCCTGCAACACAAACTTTATTGCCTGATTCTCCAAATCAGCAGCGAAGTTATTTCTTTCTAATTTAAACCCTAATTTGAGTGCTTACCACTCAAGAACTTCCACCCCCCCCCTATATTAAGGGACTGGAGAGTCATTTGTACTCAATTTAGAGTATAGTCCATTTTATAGGCAAGCAAATGCCAAGGTATTAAGTTTGATACATTCCCTTGTCGTGCATTTTGTAACATACACTAACAGCAGAAATGTCTGCTTATTACCTTTATATTTTTAATCCCTACGGAATATATCCCTTGTATATACCTTGTCCTTCACATCGTCCAGACAAGCATCATAACGGTTGGCGATGATGGCATGGCTCTGTGCCTTGAAAGCATCCATGTTGTTCACCACCTTGCTTCCAAAGAATGTTGAGCCGTCTTCAAGTGTCGGCTCGTAGATGATAACCTCTGCACCCTTTGCCTTGATGCGTTTCATGATTCCCTGAATGGCAGACTGGCGGAAGTTGTCGGAGTTAGACTTCATCGTGAGGCGATAGACGCCTATCACACAGTTGTGCTCCTTGGCAGTGTCAAAGCTGTTGTCGACTGCATAGCTATAATAGCCAGCTCGCTTCAATACGGCATCTGCAATGTAGTCCTTGCGAGTGCGGTTCGATTCAACGATTGCCTCAATAAGGTTTTCTGGCACATCAGCATAGTTTGCCAAAAGCTGTTTGGTATCCTTCGGCAAGCAGTAGCCGCCATAACCGAATGAGGGGTTGTTATAATGGGTGCCGATGCGAGGATCGAGACCTACACCGTCGATAATAGCCTTGGTATCAAGTCCTTTCACTTCGGCGTATGTGTCGAGCTCGTTGAAGTAGCTAACTCGCAATGCCAGATAGGTGTTGGCAAAGAGTTTCACAGCCTCTGCCTCCTTCATGCCCATGAAAAGAACTGGGATGCCCTTGTCTATTTTTGAGTTTTGAATTGTGAGTTTTGAATTGGTCGCCTTTGACGATGTTGAATTGTGCAATGAAGAATTGTTTTCTTCTTGACTATTCATAAAACCTTCTTCACTATTGCCGATGGCTCCTTCTAAGAGTAAATTGGCAAAAGTCTTGGCTGCTTCTTTCTGCTTCTCTACGTCAGTCACAGCTTTTATTGCCTCGTTTTCTTCTGCGAACTCTGGGCGGTCGATAATCTTAGGATAGCCCACTATGATGCGGCTTGGATAAAGGTTATCGTACAAAGCCTTGCTCTCGCGAAGGAACTCGGGAGAGAACAGAAGATTGAACTTCTTCGCTCCCTTTTGCGCATACTTCAAATAGAGGCTGCGAGTATAACCCACAGGTATGGTACTCTTGATAACCATAACAGCATCGGGGTTAACCTCTAATACCAAATCGATGACCTCCTCTACATGTGTAGTATCGAAATAGTTCTTTATGTGGTCGTAGTTGGTTGGTGCAGCAATCACCACAAAGTCGGCATCCTTATATGCCGTCTTGCCATCAAGAGTTGCCACGAGGTTCAATGGCTTTTCTGCCAAATACTTTTCGATGTAATCGTCCTGGATTGGAGAAATCTTATTGTTGAGTTTCTCCACCTTCTCTGGGATTACATCTACTGCTGTTACATGATGGTGCTGAGACAGCAATGTTGCTATACTCAGACCGACGTAGCCGGTTCCGGCTACGGCTATTTTTATATCATTGAAGTTGTTCATAATCTTCATATTGTTATGAGTTTATCTATAGATTCTTTAAACTCTTGTTGTCTTCAGAATATTTCTCTCCAACCGTATATTGTTCATTGTCATACTCATCTGCGCACATTGACGTTGCATATATCAATTGATAATTGTCATTACCTATTTTTTGCAAATACTTAATTATTGTTCTTTGGAAATTCTTGGCTCGATTTTCCTCCATTCCTTTATCTTCCATATTGTCAGAAAACAATAATCTCGGATAACGCATATCTGAATTTTTCAAAGACGCCAAAAATATTGCAAAACGTGCGGCCATCTTTAGGTAAAAACCAGAACTGGCAGACAATTTTATATATTGATTGGAAATATAGGCAATATTCTGTTTGTAATCTATTGTAAAATCATCCGCACTTTGAAACTCCGTTTGACGTAATTCGTCATGCTTTAATAAATAGATGCCTATTTCTGAAACATTTCTGTCTATTTCACGACGTTTTTGTTTCAACGTGGATGCTTTTGCCTCAATAAATCTTGTTAATTCAGATTCCTTTTGCTGCAATTCCTCATGATGTTTCAATATACTTTCATATTGAATGGCAGTTTCTAAAAAAGATTTGTATTGAAGGATCTCGCCTTCTTTGAACCCCTTGGTCTGTATTAACTGGTCTAACTGTTCATCAGCTGTAGTTAGCACATTTTTCAGAGAAGAATCTAATTGAGATTGAGCTGTCCTTAAAGAAACCATCACGGATTTGAGTTCATTTTCTTTCTCAGTTTTGAGTTCAATGTTCTGAGCCAATAGTTGCTCAGACTCTCTTATCTGAAAACCTATCTCCAACTTTATTCTAAGTGCTTGGGCTTTACCTTGCGTGTTATCTATTGGCGACTTACATAGTCGACAATGTCCTTCAGGTACATTTGTGTCAAGTTTAGACAAACACTCAGGACAATATTCCAGTGGCAATTTGTCAAGGTAATCCCTTGTGGCAATGGACGAGTCCAAGGCTTCTATTTTCTTGGAAAGCGTTGCTATAAAGAAATTGGAATCAAGTATTTCCATTTCCAAATTCTTTATATCGTTCTCCAATTCAAGTTGTTGTCTTCTAAGAGCGGAAATTTCTGACTGAAAAGTTTCGTATTCTCTTGTCTTCACCTTAGCTTTTATTGTCGATTCCCTCATTTTTGCAATTTCATCGGTAAGACGACTTGTCTCATTGGCAAGGTTGGATAAATAAGATTGGATTACCGCACTTGATTTTGTCAGCGGATTTGCAAAAAAGGCATTGGCAATTTTTATTGTTCCTTTGGATTCTTTCAACTCTCCTTGCACTGACAACAAATCCAATTTTGCTTTGTACAAAGCTTCATCATATACACCGAGTAATATTTCTGCCACGGTTTCTCTCGTCAATTCCTTGTCGAAACTTTCAAAATAAAAAAGTGACTCTGTTGGCGACTCTTGATCCAAATACACTAAACGCAATAATTGGTGCATTGTGATATTGCTATCGGATTTTACCTCAGGCAAACCAAGCATCTCAAACAAGATATTTGAGAAACTTCTTCGTTCAGAAGAAGTATTATATCCAAACTTTTGCCAAACGTCCTTTTTCTTGTCATTCAGACTCTCATCCAAAGTTCCATAATATATATACATAGGAGACTTTGAATTGACACGTTGCTCGGTATTTACATCCAAATAGCGTTTCAGTGTGACGACAGTTCCTTCGTTTATGCAGACTTCTGCCATGACATATCTACACTTTAAAGCCTCAGGAACAAACCCAGTATAAGAACCTCCTAAAGCGAAGAAAATAAAGCGGATAATAGTTGATTTGCCACTACTATTATGCCCTCGTATAATATTGACTCCTTTATGGAACAGCTCATCATAAGCAATTTTATTTTCAAGAGTCACTATACGTAAGCGTTGAAGAAATAAACTATCCTGCATCATACTTAGATTCCATTAAATTAGTACGGCTTTTCAAACCATAAATTCCAAACATTGACATTGATTTTGAGAATAGGCTCATGAAAGAAAGCGTATTACTTTCCGTCTGCGGAAGTACGCCTGTCTTTTCAATTAATTTATTCAATAGGGTTCTATTGGAAATCATTATTTCCTTATTAAGGAAATGTCTTTTGTCAATTATTCCATACGAAACCAAAGAACTTAATGCTGCCATTTGATACGGACGTAATCTGTCAAATAGCTTTCTATTATCTCCGTTATACTCATATGGATTTTTTGTTTTATCGATATATCGTTTTCTCCAAGACTTTAAATCTTCTTCGTTTCTACGAATCATAATTGTGTAAGTCTTTGAAGGAAATAAGACGTAAAAGTCCCAAATTCTGATTTTATCAACTTCCAAACAATCATTGTCATCTAGTCGTTGTATAATATGTATCATACGAAAAATACAATGGTAAAGATCGAAAGCTGGATTATATGTTATCATAATCTTTCCAATTAAGATGACACATACCTGTAAGGTAGTATATCATACCATAAATATGATCCATATTGAAATACAAAGATTGGTCGTTTGCTCCATTTGCTTCTATCATTTGCAAAATTGGAGATACAATTTGCTTATGAACTTCTTGTATAATAGAAGCTACATCTTCCCCCTTTATAATCATTGGATAAATTCTAATATCAAACTCATTCTTTATCCTTGCAAATAGACTAAGAATTATTTCTTGTGCGGATGGATAACACTCATATTTAGTAGCCCTTTTAGCATACATTTCTTTTTGCAATATTGCTTTTTGTATTAAACGGTTTTTGAAGCCTCCGTCTTGAAGCTTTTCTTCAAGACCTTTGGTGCCGTCTAACTTAGTGGTATACATCAACAATTCGTCTATAACTTCTTGTGTCGTATTATTCAGAATTTCTTGTTCAAGCCGTTCGAAAGTTACGGACAATCGAGACCTGCTGTTACCAATACTGATGGAACCATAGTTTTCTTTGATATTAGCTTGAGTTCCTACAGTGGAGTCGTTTCGAACAAAAGAATCGTTCATAAAGAAATGGAACCAGAATTGTTGGTAATATTTATCTGCTTTTCGACTGTGCCGTTATTTTCAACATTCATGTTACCTTGGCTATAGGATCTTTGCTCCAACTCTTGTATTTTCTTCTCAAGCGATAAAGCAAATTCCGCATTTTCAGCAATTTCGGACATCAGCCGCAACTGAATAGCATTTTTGTCAGACTCTGCTGGAGAAGCTGGCATTTGTTTATTATTACTAAATTTTCCTTTTAACCAAGACCATAAACTTGCTCCTATTTCTTCTGACAACTTTTCACCAGACTTTACCAGATATGGTGTTAGCAATGTCATTGCTGATGTAATCAATGTTACAGGATCCATATTTTGCTATTTTTTTAATTAATTAAAATCACTACTATCCCATTAAAGTGGACTAATCATTCTTTGAATTAATTGAAAAATAGTATTTTGCAAGAAATTTCAAATGTGCGACAATTTGAATTTACAACTTAGCTGCATCATTTAAATGACTGCTATGTTTAAAGTCTACATCACAAAATCAAAGAACTATATAGTCCTCCTTTTAAAGGGTTATCTGATGTTATATATCCCGATTTTAACGGAATACAGACATTATTCCGATTTATGGTTTCCTCATTTCTTTCGCCATATATTCTAAAAGATCAGCAAGTTTTACGGCGTCATCAACTTGCTGGCAGAGCCTGCTTGCCTCTGGTTCAGGATACCTCTGCCGTATATCAGTTTTTAGAAGAAGTTTCAACATTTCCTTATCAAATGCTTTCTGTAATTCGTTCATTAATTCTTTATCAGTCATATAGTTTCATTAGTAGAATTAACATAATTCTCTGTAGCTTTCATTATTCTTCTCTCTACGAAGTTCTTCTGAAAGGGACATAATATTTGCATTAACCCATTTTTTTACTATAGAATTCTTATTATTTTCTAACTTCCTCAAACAAACCATCTTTTTTTCCAACAATGGAATCAAAGAGCCTACCCATGAAAAAGAATTCATATTACTACCAAATTCTGACAATATTTTTTCCTGATTCTTGAAGCTATCAAAATGCTCTAATAGCCAATAGAAGAATTGGCTAAATGAAGGTGCACTATTGTCGGAGTAATCAAATACTGGAGCTAAATAGGCGAGACGATAAGGCAAACATCCATTCGATTCTTGAAGGCAATACTCTTTAATGATATTCATATCACATTGGAATAATGGTCCTATACCAAAGCTATCTCTACTGCCCAGGTCCTTACCACCGAAATACCAAAAATCCGATTCTCTATTGGAAATTTCTTTCAAAATATCACCTAAAATATAACTTTGGTACTTCGGTAATAAAATAAAATATAGATGTTCATTCACTCGAAAGCTCTCATAATCATTAATATCTCTAAGCAGCTTCTTGTTATATGCTACTGCAAAATCTACTTCATCTCCAGATTCCAAGATATTCTTAACAACACTATTTACGTTGTAAGCATCTACAGATGATTTTCTAAAGTCGTATTTCAATAACAACTCCATCGTCAAAGTTTTCATTGTACCCTCCAAAATTACAGGAGAAAACTCATGAGCTACAATATAATCCAACAATATGTCATCACTGTCTGCAACATTGGTACGAATGTAGTTGCAGACTTCAAACATTCTTTCAGCAGATTCTATGGCAACCCGATAGAGATATTGATGAAGGCTCGTTTTTGAAGAAATATGTTCTTCTTTTATCAAATCTATAACCTCTTTCAGAACTTCCAAACTTTTTGTTTCGGAATTTGTCTTCAATACGATATATTGCTGAAAAGCCCTTAATTTGTGTAGAGTTTGTAAGAATTTCTCTTTGACTTCACTTCCTGGCAATGAGAAATAAAAGATATTCAAGAAACTGCTTTGATAATCTGAACTTTTGGTAGCAACAATCTGGGTTATAACATCAAAGAAATCCTTTATTTGTTGTATTGTCAACACATTTGAGATGGCACGGATAAATCCGACTTCATTTATCTGACTATCCAACAACCTCAATACCAATTTTGAATCTGAGTATAATTTCTCATCTTGAAAACGTTTTGCAATAGGCGTAAAATATTCGACGGCATGCACCATTTTATCCTCAAAGGATATCTCTCTATTATCAGTATAAAATGCAGTATGAGCTTCGTCCAACGCTAACAAGAAATCATTTGCCCCAAATAGCCTTAGCCACCCATCTATCTTATCCTTTCTTTCTGAAGATATTCTGTCTTGATTATACTTCTTCAACTGCAAGAGTTGCTTATGCATCTCTGGCCACACATTACCACGAGCATCTACAACCATATCTATGAATTGCTCTAATAAATCATAGCAACCAGACCGCATACTCAAATCATAGAGATGAGTTACAATAATGTCTGCTACCTTATTCACTACATCAGGCTTAGACTGTAAGAGTTGATTTATTACTTTTAAGCAGCCTTTCCAATATTCATAAATATCAACACCTGTAGGCTCAAAATCTTTAAAAACTTTTCCACCAATATGTTCATATCCTGAATTGCGATGAAAATGGGAATAACAAAAAGCACTATCTACCACCTTTAGAACTATAGGAATGTATTCATCTCCATAACTGCTCAACTCTTCTATGACAGCCAAGCGTTGCTGCAATGTTGCTTCTGTCCCAGCCAAAGCAACATGAAAAAGTTGGAGTAACAGTCCTGTCGCATTATTAGCCCATGATTCGTTTTCTGCCAAAGCAAACTTTGCCAACAAAAGGGTCGCCTTACGGAAAGTAATTTCTGGCATACTCAACCTTTCCAAACTCCATATATAATTGCGACGAATATCACCCTTAATAACATCTTTAGTCCAATCAATAGATTGAGACATAATAACATCATAAAGACAATTCGTCACAGCTACTGGGTTCACTGTAGAAATTGCGAGGAAGAGCCGTGAACCAAAGTCAGAACATACTACTTCCTCATGATGGAAAGGGGCTCCTTCCGCCATCAATTTGCCAAATAAATATATTGCCTTCTCATTTTCCTGCATATTTTGGATGCGCTTGCACAAGGCGCGCTTCATTCTATTAGCTTGAGCTGTATTTTGAATGGCATCCAAATCATTGAGTACTTGAACCAATCGGCTCTGACCACATTTATGGAACCACTGTCCTACAAGCCAAACAGCAAGGGGCAATGGACGTACCAACAACCAACAGGAGTTTTTTTCTATCAGTTCTTTTTGAGAATATGTTTTTATCAAGTTCTCAAAAATATCATCGATTCTTTGATTGCTATAATTATCAAATGGGGTTATAGACTTTGTACACTTAACCATTTCATAATCAATAGTAAACTCTTGTTCGTATCCCAAAGGTTCGAATAGAGCTAATGATTGCAAAGCCACACGTTCGTCATTATCTATATTTTGATAACCACACATCCTCTTCCATAACTCATCTTCATTCATCAAGTTCGCAACACCATTCTCTCTATAGGATTGTACGGCCTTGATTGCAATAGCTGGGAATCCATCAGATATTGCCTGAATCTGCTGTACTATATTCTCAGATTGATTACCCATCTGCCCTATTTGTTCTTCAACATATTGATTGACAGAATCGACCAAGTCTCTACGATGCAAAATCAAGTGACTAACTCCATTCTGTCGCACAATATCGTCGGTATCATTGTAAATTCCAATAATCTTATAAAAGGTTTCGATTTCTAACTGTAACTTGCAAATCTGGCTAAAAGCATCGGCATTGCAATCATCAAGTACTATGATTCCTTTTTCAGCTTTCCTGTCTCGCAAGAATACAGATAGTTCATTCAACAGTCTATAATCTGACGCATTATTGCAGTAATAATTATGAACATTATCTTCATTTTTGAAAATCTCGAACATCATCCTGCTTTTACCTATACCAGATAAGCCTAAAAATTGAATGAGTTGGCATGGTTCTTCCAATATCTGATGCTTAATCTTATCAAACATAGGGAAAGAGACATAGGAAATACCTTTTGTTGAAAACGAATCAACAAATTTACCCATCGGCATCAAGAGAGAAAAATTGACAATAGTCACATTTTGCTGGACATTATTGCCATCTCCATTAATCAAAGCTAAATTATTACTCTGATTATTATTTTGTCGAACAGGAATCTGATTTCTCTGAAAAAAATTGCTCAAAAAAGATTTGAAACCCATGAATCGATCGCAGATTTATTTATGATATAAGTAAAGAGAAGCCCTATAACTCCTATTGTAGCTGTTATAATGGCATTTATGATGTTGGCTTTTGGCCATTTGTTTGTCTTACCAGAAGTAGTAACGGAACAATCTCCTTGGCTAACATCATTTTTGTTGCCTTCTATATTTGCATTAGATGAAATACCAGAACCTTGTGACACATGGTTGTTATTTCCTTTTATTTTTAATACATTTTTTATTTGCTCCATATTTAATACTCAAATTATGACATACCCTATGTATAGGCACTTTTGCAATTGCCTATATATTGAGATGTTAATTCTTTCACTTGTTTACAACCTATTGGTATATCGCAATCTTATTTTATTTGGTCGGAGGCTGAAAAAAGGTTTTCACATTTAAAAAGCCCTGTGGACTTTCACCCCAGGGAAAAAAATCTTTTGATGACTTATGTAACCTCTGTATAAAGAAAGTCTCTTGTCTGCTATCCCAATGCCATAACATCGGAACAAACAGAGACAATACTTAATATTTCGCCTGTAATACACTGGTAGACAACATCAAGAGTAAGAGCTACAACATTTGTCCATCTTGCTATACTCCCTTGCATATACAGTACCAAGCTATCCACACAACAGGCACTATGGCTATTAACCAATAAACCATATACATATCTAATATGTAATATCTTATTTTTAGCCATAAACGTGAGACAATCACCATAGAGCTATCAGAAAGCAAGGACATGGCATATTCGTAATCGAATGATGTGTGATTTTGATTATACTTATTCAGTATGTTGAAATATTGATCGATGTAATCTGACTCCTTCCTCTTCTGTTCTTCTTCTTTAAGTGTCTTGACATCATGATGCATATTGCGATACAATCTATTCAATTCATTTCCACATGCATGGTAATTGTCCATTCGCTTGTCGTAGCTCAATCCGCTTAACAGCAAAGACAATGAAAGCAAGAATGTGGAAAGAATAATGGTGAAAACACTTATATTTTTAGACACTTCCAAATTGTTACTCATTAAAGCTATTAAGCTTATGCCGATAATGGAAGCCGAGAACAAGGTTTCAGCAACCTTTGAAGCGTCACGATTGCGCTTAACACGACGAAAGGCAGTAAACCTTGCACACATTGTCTTATATACTGTATTGCTAAATTCTTCCAGATACATATTATTGTTCTATTAAAATAGAGGGGGACCCAATCGAAAGCGAAAACTCCACAAGATATGTGGCGTATACTATAGTGTATATTAAATTCTTAACAAAAAGTCAATGCTACACGCATGACACAAGGGTTAAGCCCAAAGTCCCCCTCTATGATGTGGTACCTATACTTATCATGGCATCTTTCTTTAAACGATCAAGATGAACCATATACTTTATCATAATATCCTCATCGTCATACTTCACATCTTCATCTATCAAACCTTTTGACAAAAGATAATTCTGTATGTCTGCGATGTCGGTTAAGGCATCATAATCCATCAAGGTGTGTTTACCTGCATTCTTCTTTATATCCCAATACACCTTGGGCAAACTCTTAATTCGTGACGCGATGTCCAAACCTTTCATAAATTTGCGATGCACCACTGTATCAATCTCATACAATTGGTGGATATCAGTCATCGCTTGAAAATACGGCAACCATCCGAAGAGATGGTGGGAAATCTTTACTCCTGCAAGTTTCTGATTAATTAATGAAACATAATAATCGTCGAATTCTTTGTCTTGACAAATAAAACGCGGACGAAGATTCTTGTTGGTCTTCTGAGTTTTATATCGGGCTATCAACCGAGAGATTCGGTTCAGATAAGACTGTACATTTTTGTTTCGTACAGAAATGGTACGCACAGACTTAATCATGTATCCTAAATAATCAAATGCAGCATTACCTACCACACCATATTGGGTTTTGTCAGAAGAGAGTTCTAAACTAACGCATTGCAGATTTAGTTCATTCTTGAACTTATCGACAAAAGAAGCATCTATTCTAGATGTACTCAATATCAAGATATCATCAACGTATCTTTTATAGACGGTGTTCGTATCACACATTACCTTGATGCTTTCATCAAAATCTAACATGGAAATGTAGGCAAGAATGTTTGAAATCGCTAAACCTTGTGGAATACCATTTTTTCTTTCCTGTCGTCTAATCACTGTCTTAGGAGAATCCGAAGCAATTATGACGGTTTCGATTGCAGCCTTTACCAGTTGTAATATCGGAGCCTCTATTCTCGTTTCCAACTTGCCGTATAACGTATTCAAGTGTATGTTATCAAAAAATCCCTTGATGTCTGTCTTAAAAAAGTAAATTGTCTCTGAAGAGCGCTCCGCCAAGAAATCTGCCACATCATTGATGTATTTATTGGGAACATCATGATTAACGGCCTCTGGAAATACATTCTGCAAATAGAGATTGAGTTCTCCCAGCACCATCCTATCACGCATGGATGGTACGGAAAGCATTCTTGGAAATTTCTCACGTCCTTTTAATATCAGTTTCTCTCTATATGGTGAGAATTCGTATGTACCATTGCAACAACGCTTTGCAATATCTTCAAATTCATCGACATAACGATGATAGAACTTGACTGGAGTAAGCCTATCCAAACCGCCACCCTTTTTATGCTTCATTTTCTCTTCGTAAAACGAGCAAAAGGAAAAATGATTAAAGAAAGCAAGTGGATTTATTTTAGTTGTCATCGAAATGAGCGTATGGTTTGTACTCAATTTAGGGCACAGCCCTTTATTATTGATTATTTAGCAATTATAAATTGCTGCTTGCATTGAAGCCTGTGGTTTGCTTATGGCCTTGGTGTGGCGGAGGCAGGATACCTCCGCTACTTTATATGCCGAACTCCTTGATTCTCTGTTCTTCTTTCAGCTCGCAAACCAATAGTTGACCGTGCTTTCGGCTATGATGTTGCCATCCAATCCTTGAACAACCACTTTGGTTTCGTCGACGACATAGACCACGCAGTTCTTACAATCGAGCACCTAAACATTGGTGCAAACTATTGAATTATTGTTCTCGTCATTAATGAGCAATGTATGGAGGCTATGTTCTCAAAAATGCATCTACAAAAGAGAACTAAATATGAACAGAATTCACCTACGCTTACGGACACTTCTTTACCTCTGAACCAGTCTTGTCGTCTGGCTCAGGAACGTTGGTGCCGTTTGGAGAAGGGAGGTCTTCGTTGGCGATAGAAGGAGGTCCGTACCATTCGGTTTCATAAATTCTTTTCTACTTTATGTCGTTGGCTGCAAACATACGTAATGGTTGCAATCATATAGGCGGTGAAAATGAAGTGTTTTTTTACTATACCCTTGGCTATGTTAGCTAATCACAAGTTATTCATATGCTCATCAAAATCCTTGCAACATATATAATCATGCTGGATGTAGATTTCAGAATTGAGTGTTTGGCGGGATTTGGTGATGCATTCAGAATAGGTGACTGTTGATGTAGATGCGAGGGCATTGAGATTGTAGCTGAAATTATCTATACCGTTTTTATTGACATCAATGTCGGTGACAAGTAAAAAGACGATGGGCATGTCGGAAAATTTATCTGTTTGACAAATAGAATCAACTTCATGGTTAATATAGTGTCTGAAAGTTACTGTTTTCACTCTGCCACCTCAAAATCTTCTTGGTGCACGCCTCTGAGTGCGACGGCGTGGCCGGCGAAGTCGAAGACGAGTTGGCGGTTGCGGTCGATGCGGATGATGTAGCCTTCGTAGTCTTTGAAGGGACCGGTGAGGACGCGGAGCTTCACGTGGTCTTTGGCGAACTTCTCGATGGGGGCGTTGAGGAGGGTGACTTGCTCGGGGTGGGCTTTCAGTACGTTCATAAAGGGCTGCATGATGGTGTCGCGTATGGAGGCTGGACGCCCGTGACAACGGTCGTTTACTAAGTGGTACTGAGGAAAATATTGTGATAGGAACTTCTGGATGCTCTTCACGGTGCCTTGCAGAAAGACGAGACCGCTGATGGTGGGCTTCACGATTTTCTTGACACCGCGTTGTGTCTCCGCATTTTTGTAGGCGTAGCTGGTGGCTTGGTGTATGAAGAAGGGTTGTTTAGTGGGGTGGGTGTTGTCGGCGTTGTATGCTTCAAGCCACTTCTGAAACGACTTTACTGCCATGTGATGTATGAATAGATAGCTCCAGGAGGTGGGCTGCTGAGCAACATCTTCATAATAGCTACTGTGTTTCGGTATGGGTATAGTTTCTACTCTCGGCGCCGATGGTTTGTCAGCCCCGATTATGTGAATGCCCTTTGGTAAGCGTTGGCTTACACTGGCTGTAGAAGGTGAATCTAAGCAATCCTGCGTCATCTTCGCCGTCTACTTTATGTCCTTGCACATCGCCATAGGTGGCGATAGCAAAAGCATAGTCATTACTAATTGCATGCAAAAAAATATATTAGTAAGTCATATCTCAAAAGTTGCAAGAACTTTTATGAAATTCACACCTTGTGTTTGTCCTCCGTTAGGAGAGATATTTCTGCAAAGATAAGGGTTTTATTTGAATTATACACCTTATTTATAAAAAATATTCCGTCGGCTATCAATATTCGTCGACTCTGGTTGTTGTGGGTCTAAGTGTTGTTGGGTTTGTGTTTAGATTCTGTTGAATTCGCAATCGTGGTCTTTGAAGAATTCGTAATAAATTCTTACGCTGGGTAGGTCGGTCCATTTGCACACAGAGACGGGCGAGTTGTCCATATCATATATCTTGGCGTAAGGTATAGACAAGAGGAATGGGCTATGGGTTGACATGATGAACTGGCAATCGTAGAACCGTGCCATACCGATGATGAATTGCACCAGTTCGAGCTGCATCTCTGCCGATAGCGAATTCTCGGGCTCGTCTAATAGATACAGGCCTCCGGGTTGGATAGAGTCGGTGAAGTATTTAAAGCCGTTTTCGCCATTTGAGTAGGTTCTTTCGTCTACTCCGATGTTTTCTCTAACGTATCTGGAGCCCGATTGTTTTCTCTTTTGATGATAGTCGGTGTATGCTTTCATGCTTTGTGGGTCGTCAGTGTTAAATCCGCGTGGTCCTTGTCCGCCGTACCGATTTATGTTATTCTTCTCGTTGAAAATCAATTCGCGTTTGAAGTTCAGATTTTCATTCCTTTCACGAACCTCGATGATGTTGCTAAACACGTCGTCGCTTGTTATTATCTTTGATAAGCGTTTGAGGCTTTTTAGTTGTAATGGGTCGTGTACGCTTAATTCGTAACGACATTTCTCAAGGTAGGGGTCGAAGAAATGGGTCTTGTTATAGGTGGTTTTTCTATCCAGTTTTAGTTTCTCGGCTATGATATTTAGCAATGTGCTTTTCCCCGAACCGTTGCTTCCGCATAGTATTGTGATGTCCGAAAAGTCGATACGCCCAAGTTGTTTGTCGGATGTGAAGAAGTTGAATGGATAGTATGAGTCGTAGCATGTACGGCGAAAGGAATTTAAGAAGTGTTCTTCCTCGTCTATTGGGGGCAAATTAAAGCTATTTAAGTATATCTTTTGGTGTTATTTTTGTGGCTGTTGAAAGTTATGTACTAATTGTTCTATGCACCATGCGAATGCTTCCGCTGTGCGCTCTGCCTCGGCACCGAAGTGTCCGCCTTCGTGCCAACGCAGGGTGACGGCGGTGGGGGAGAGTTGCTGGCAGAGTAGGGTGTGCTCTGCACGCACGCAGTCGCCGATGCGCTTCATGCGCTGGTTGCGACAGTGCTCTTCGCGGTCGCCGAGGGAGAGGTGAATAGGTGTTGTAGTGGTGATATGTTGAGGTGTTGAGATTGGTAGTGTTGTGTTAAGACTGTGATGTGCAGTTGCTTGTGGCGATAGGATGGGGTGTGCAGCGGCGTATTCGCCCCAACCGTTAATCCAGAGCGAAGGTGAAGCTGCAGCTACGGCAGCGAAGGCATCGGTGTTGCGTGCAGCCCAAAGGGCGAAGAGTCCGCCGAGCGAGTAGCCGCCTATGATACAGGGCAGTGCGCCGAAACGCTCGCGAAGCCATGGCAGTAGGGTGTGCTCAATGAAGCGCAGCGTGTCGGGAGCGTGCCTGCCTACCTCCGCGTCGCGCGACACGGCATCGTCAGCCCACGGCATGAGCGCACGCGCCCACTCAATGCAGTCGAAGAAGACCATGGCGAAGCCTGTGGGGCTCGCCTGTGCAATAAGGTCGACCTCGCGTCGCACACCGTCGTTCTTTTCCTCGTGGCGTGCCGATGGCTGTATGAGCAGCACCTGTGGGTCGCCCACGACGAAGAGCTTGCAGGGTGTTTGGATGTTATGTTCTTCTGTGAAGATGGCGCTTGTGTTGGACATATGGTTGGAGTTTTTATGGATTTGCAAAGTTAGTGTTTTTGTTGGATATATGGCTGCTTTTGATGGGTAAAATTAAATGGTTTGTTGGTTGGGTGGTTTGGTTTGTTGGTTGGATGGTTGGTTGGTGGTTGATTGCTTGGTTGGTGCAGCGGAGACCGCTGCACCCCCTATGAGGGCTGCGTGGATATGGCAAGATGCCATATCCTCCTATGGGTGGCGGACGGAATCTGATTGGGCGGCGGACGGAATCTGATTGGGCGGCGGACGGAATCTGATCGGGTGGCGGACGGAATCTGATTGGGTGGCGGACGCGCAACGATGACAAAACATGTGGTGAAGAGCGACCAAACTGCGCCTGTATCTGCAACAAACAGTGCCTGTATCTACAATAAATCGCACTAACACATTCAACAAACTGCGCCTGTGTATATAATAAATTGCGGAAAGGTACGTTATTAATAAACGTTAAGCACTTTGAGGGCTTAATGCTGACAACAAAACAACGAATAAAACGTACTGAGAACAACGAATAAAACGTACTGAGAAATGATTGATTACATAAAGGGCGAACTGACAGAACTCACTCCGGCGCAAGCCATTGTTGAGGCTTACGGCGTGGGTTACGCGCTGAATATTTCGCTGAATACATACGAGGCGATACAGGGCAAGCAGAGCGTGAAACTGTTTGTGCACGAGGCACTTGTCACTGGCGGTCGCGACGATAGTTACACATTCTTTGGCTTTGCGTCGAAGCAGGAACGCGACCTCTACCGTCTGCTCATCACCGTGTCGGGTGTGGGAGCCAACACAGCGCGCATGATTCTCTCGTCGGCATCGCCGTCGGAGCTCTGCAATGCCATCTCTACGAGCAACGAGCGCGTGTTGAAGAGTGTGAAGGGCATCGGTCTGAAGACTGCGCAGCGCATTATCGTCGACCTGAAAGACAAGATTCTCTCGCTGGGTATAGCGCAGGAGGTGTCTGCCGGCACGGCTGCCGACAGCACAATACCCGTCGATGTGCGCGACGAGGCGGTGGCTGCGCTCACCATGCTCGGTTTCTCGCCTGCACCAACGGCTAAGGTGGTTACGGCGATACTCACCGACGATGCTACGCTGCCCGTTGAGCAGGTGGTGAAGTTGGCGTTGAAGCAGATTAAGTAAATAAGTTGGTGGCTGCGTGGCTACGGCAGGGATGCCGTAGCCTCCTATAAATAAGCTGATTTTGAATTTTACAAATATTATAAACCGATTTTTAAAGTGTAGGCTGCAGGCGATACGTTCGCTCGGCACGGTTCGCATGATGGTCGTCATAATGGTTATGGCGGCTGTGGCATCGTATGCCATCACGCAGACACCGCAACGACCGCAGCGCAAGCTCTCCGTGCGCAAGACGCGCGACGCGGCTCCGCAGCGCGATGCCAATGCTGATGCCAATGCCAACCGCCCCGACACGCTCGCTATCAAGGCGCAGCCGAAGCTCGAGAACGAGGACTCGATACCCGACTCGCTGCTGCATCCGCGCTGGAAGATACAGCGCACGCTGCCCATAACGCTCGACGACCTCGACCAGAATGCTGCCGACCTGAAGCGTCCCGACAACCTGAAGCAGGACGTGGTGTACAACGACTCGCTCGACCGCTACATCATCGGCTCGAAGATATCCGACTCGTACATCAACGCCCCGTTCATGATGACGCAGGAGGAGTATCGCAAGTGGAGCGAGCGACGCATGATGAACCAGTTCTTCCGCAAGAAGAACGACGAGATATACCAGGCTAAGGGCAAGGAGAAGTTCGACTTCACCGACATGCACTTCGACCTCGGACCGGCTGAGAAGATATTCGGACCGGGCGGTGTGCGCATCAAGACGCAGGGTACTGCCGAGCTGAAGTTCGGCGCCACGATGAAGAGCATCGACAACCCGTCGCTGCCCGTGCGCAACCGCAAGACCACCACGATGGACTTCGACGAGAAGATAAACGTGAGTCTTAACGGACGTGTGGGCGACAAGGTGAACATGAACCTCAACTACAACACCGATGCTACGTTCGACTTCGACGCGCAGAGCCTCAAGTTGAAGTACGACGGCAAGGAGGACGAGATTGTGAAACTCATCGAGGCTGGCAACGTGTCGTTCCCCTCCAACTCGTCGCTCGTGCGCGGAGCTTCCTCGCTCTTCGGTCTGCGCACCGACCTGCAGTTTGGCAAGCTCAAGCTGCAGCTCGTAGCCTCGCAGAAGAAGTCGTCGTCGAAGTCGGTATCGTCGAAGGGCGGCAAGCAGTTCACACCGTTCGAGATAGACGCAGCCAACTACGAAGAGAACCGCCACTTCTTCCTTGCACAGTACTTCCACGACCGCTACGACGAGTCGATGCGCTCGCTGCCCAACCTCACATCGGGCATCACTATCAACCGCGTGGAGGTGTGGGTGACGAACAAGTCGGGCGTAACGTCGAACACACGTAACATCATCGCCCTCACCGACTTGGGCGAGAACAACCGCGTGTCGAACAATCTGTGGGGCATCACGGGTCAGCCCGTGCCTGCCAATGCTGCCAACTCGGAGTATGCAGCCATGACATCGCAGTACGCCACCGCACGCGACATCGACCAGACGTCTACCGTGCTCGACGGAATAGCCGGTTTCGTGGGCGGATCCGACTACGAAAAGCTGGAGCGTGCGCGCCTGCTCAACTCGTCGGAGTACACCGTGAACAAGGCTTTAGGCTACATCTCGCTGAAGACATCGCTGCAGACCGACCAGGTGCTCGCCGTGGCTTACGAGTACACATACGGCGGCGTGACATACCAGGTGGGCGAGTTCGCCTCGGACATCACCGACTCGAACAAGGCACTCTACGTGAAGGCGTTGAAGAACACCAGCAACAACCCACATCAGGGCAACTGGGGCTTGATGATGAAGAACGTGTATTACCTCGCATCGTCGGTGGAGAAGGAGAAGTTCCGCCTCGATGTGAAGTTCCAGAGCGACACCGCCGGTGTCTACCTCACATACATACCCGAGCCGCAGGTGAAGAACCAAACACTCATAAAGCTCCTCGGAGCCGACCGACTCGACAATAACAACAAGGCGCACCCCAACGGCTACTTCGACTACGTGGAGGGCTACACCGTGACGAACGGCCGAGTGTTCTTCCCCGTTGCCGAACCGTTCGGCAGCTATATGTACGAGACACTTCTGAAGAACGGTGTGGCGGCAGACAAGGCTGCGAAGTACGCCTTCACCGAGCTTTACGACTCTACGAAAATCGTGGCTAAGCAGATAGCCGAGAAGGACAAGTACGTGCTCATAGGACAGTTCCGCGGCACATCGGCTAACGTCATCTCGCTCGGCGCATACAACATTCCGCAAGGCTCGGTGGTGGTTACGGCAGGCGGCGTCACGCTCGCCGAAGGCACCGACTACTCGGTCGACTACTCGGGTGGCGAGGTGACCATCCTCAACCAGAGCATCATCGACGCCGGCACCGCCGTGAACGTGTCGCTCGAAAGCAATACCGACTACGGACAGGAGCGCAAGACGATGTTCGGCATGAACTGGGAGTACGACTTCTCGAAGGACTTCCAGCTCTCGGGTACGTTCCAACACCTCTCCGAACAGGCTCTCACCAACAAGGTGAACATGGGCTCGGAGCCGCTCAACAACACCATCTGGGGCTTGAACATCAACTGGAAGAAGCAGAGCCAGTGGCTCACGAATATGCTCGACAAGTTGCCCTTCCTGCATCTCACACAGCCTTCGAGCATCTCGTTCTCGGGCGAGTTCGCGCAACTCATAGCCGGACAGAGCAGCGGCACGCAGGACAACGCCTCGTACATCGACGACTTCGAGAATACCAAGAACACCATCGACGTGTCTACACCTACGTCGTGGATCATCTCGTCGGTGCCGTCGATGTTCCCCGAGTCGGGCGACAAGTCTACGCTGCGTTCGGGTTTCAACCGCTCGCGTCTGGCGTGGTACACCATCGACCCGCTCTTCACACGCCGCTCGTCGTCGCTGACGCCGAGCCACATCAAGAGCGACCTCGACCAGCTCTCCAACCACTACGTTCGAGAGTTCTATGTAAGCGAGCTGTTCCCAGCCCGCGACCAGAGCGCATACAACGGCAACTCGTCGATGCTCAACATCCTTAACCTCGCTTACTACCCGAACGAGCGCGGCCCGTACAACTTCGACCCCGACCTCAACTACGACGGCACACTCAACAATCCGCAGAAGCGTTGGGGCGGTATGATGCGTAAGCTCGACACCAACGACTTCGAGGCTGCCAACATCGAGTACATCGAGTTCTGGATGCTCGACCCGTTCATCTATACACGCGAGCAGGGCGTGGCTGCCGACTACGGCGGCGACTTCTACATCAACCTCGGCGAGATGAGCGAGGACATTCTGCGCGACGGCAAGAAGTTCTACGAGAGCGGAATGCCCGTAGACGGCTCGCAGAACTTCACCACAACGCAGTGGGGTAAGGTGCCCAACCAGGCTACCGTCGTGTACGCCTTCGCAACATCGAAGGGCTCGCGTGCGCTGCAGGACGTTGGCTTCAACGGACTCAACGACGAGGAGGAGCAGAAGTGGGAGAGCTATCAGGACTTCCTGCGCGAGGTGCAGGGCAAGGTGAACCCTGCCGTGTGGGACTCAATCTGGGCAGACCCGGCAGGCGACAACTACCACTACTTCCGCGGTTCCGACTACGACAAGATAAAGGCACCCATCCTACGCCGCTACAAGTACATAAACAACCCACAGGGCAACTCGCCCGACAACGACTCGCGCACCGAGAGCTACGACACATCGTACAAGTCGACACCCGACGTGGAGGATATCAACCAGGACTACACGCTCAACGAGTACGAGAAGTTCTTCCAGTATCGCGTGTCTATCCGCCCCGAAGACCTCGAGGTGGGCAAGAACTACATCGTAGACAAGCGCGAGGACACCCACCAGTTGCGCAACAACAAGACAGAGACCGTAAACTGGTATCAGTTCCGCATCCCGCTGCGCGAGTACGAGAAGAAGTTCGGTGCAATCAACGACTTCACATCCATGCGCTTCATGCGTATGTTCCTCACCGGCTTCAAGCATCCTATCGTGCTGCGCTTCGGTACGCTCGACCTCGTGCGTGGCGAGTGGCGCGTCTACGAGCAGAACCTCGACAACTCGGCTTCTACGTCGGGCAAACTCGTGGTGAGTGCCGTGAATATCGAGGAGAACAACGACAAGCAGCCCGTCAACTATATCCTGCCGCCGGGCATCAAGCGCGGACAGGACCCCACGCAGCCACAGCTCGTTGAGAACAACGAGCAGGCACTCTCGATGAGCGTCACCACGCTCGGCACAGGCGAGGCGAAGGCGGTGTACAAGAACACATCGCTCGACCTCAGACAGTACAAACGCCTGCAGATGTTCGTGCACGCCAATGCTTTCCAGCCCAACCAGACTAACCTTGAGGACGGACAGCTGTCGGTGTTCATACGTCTCGGTTCCGACTACAAGAGCAACTTCTACGAGTACGAGATACCGCTGAAGCTGACCGAGCCCGGCAAGTACGGACGCTTCTCGGTTACCGATGCCCGCGCCGTATGGCCCGAGGAGAATATGCTCGACATAGCTCTCTCTAAGCTCACTGGCTTGAAGAAGGAACGCAACAAGGCGAAGGCGCACGGACAGGCTTCGTTCAACCGACTCTACTCGGCGTACGACCCCGACCAGCCTAAGAACCGCATCTCGGTGATGGGTAATCCGACGCTGGGCGAGGTGAAGACAATGGTCATCGGTGTGCGCAACAACTCGGGCGAGGTGAAGAGTGGTGAGGTCTGGGTGAACGAACTCCGACTGAAGGAATTCAACAACTCGGGCGGTTGGGCTGCACAGGGCACGCTCAACCTGCAACTCTCCGACCTCGGCACCGTCAACGTGCAGGGCAAATACAGCTCGGCAGGCTTCGGCGGACTGGAGGAAGGCGTGGCACAGCGTTCTACCGACAACTACTCCAACTACACCGTTACGGCAAACGTAGAGCTCGGCAAGTTCTTCCCCGACAAGGCGAAGGTGACGGCACCGCTCTACTACTCGGTGACTAAGGAGAAGACATCGCCAAAGTATAATCCGCTTGACACCGACATGGAGCTCGACGACGCTCTCGAAGCGGCTGGCTCTAAGCACGAGCGCGACTCGATTGAGAGTCTCGCCGTGACGAAAGTGACGCAGACCAACTTCTCGCTGTCGAACGTGCGTGTCGGCATACAGAACAAGCGCCACCCGATGCCTTACGACCCGGCAAACTTCTCGTTCTCGTACAGTCATAGCCATAGCTACACCACAGGTGAGACAACCATCTACGAGCGCGAGGACAACTGGCGCGGTGCATTCAACTATTCGTGGTCGCCGGTGTACAAGGCATGGGAGCCATTCAAGAAGATAAAGAAACGCTCAAAGTGGCTCGATTTGCCGAAGAAGTTCGGATTGAACTGGCTGCCGCAGAATGTGGCGTTCAACACAGACATCACACGTAACTACTACGAGCTGCAGGAGCGCGACATGGAGTCGACCGAGAACCAGAAGCTGCCGCTCACGTTCTCGTCACAGTTCTTGTGGAACCGCGAGTTCAACCTGCGTTGGGACCTCACGAAGAACTTGCACATGAACTTTCAAAGTGCCACAAACGCAGAGATTGAGGAACCGTACACACCGGTGAACAAAGACCTCTATCCCGACAGCTATCAGGCATGGAAAGATTCCGTGTGGACATCCATCAAGCATTTGGGCAGACCGCTGAAGTACAACCAATCGTTCCAGGCATCGTATAAGGTGCCTATCAACCTCATTCCGGTGTTCGACTGGCTCACAGCCGACGGCTCGTACAACGCTACATATAACTGGATGCGCGGTTCGGACCTTGAGGACGGCACGTCGCTTGGTAACACTATCGCCAACAACCGACAGATAAACCTCAACAGCCAGTGGAACCTGGAGAAGCTCTACAACCATGTTCCGTTCCTGAAGAAGGTGAACGACCGCTTCAAGAAAGACAACTCGGCTGCCAACCGCAAGAAGGCAGAGGAGGCGCGAAGGAAGAAACGTGAGGAGGCTAAGAAGAAGCGTGAGGAAGACGCAAAGGGTGGCGACCTCAAATCGAAGAAGAAGCCTGCACTGGCAAAAGATCTCAACCCACGCGACCTGCTGAGCAAAAAGAAGAAGGGCTTTGAGAAGGAAATCACGCTCATGCCCGACACTACTATAAAGGTGAACCACGGTAAGCGCACGAAGCGCATCATCGTAAGCGGACGCACGGAGGCAGGCAGAGTGTTCGAACTGAAGTACAAGCGTGTCGACGACAACAATATCTTGATATTGAACAAGGTAGACTCGGCTACGAAGATAAAGGTGTCGGTTCTGGCAAAGGAACCGCTTGAAAACCAGAAGTGGTACCGTGCAGCGCAGAGCGTGGCACGTTTGATGATGATGGTGCGCAACGTGAGCATCAGCTATCGCAACCAGTACTCGATGTCGATACCAGGCTTCAAGCCAATGGTTGGTAATATGTTCGGACAGGGTTCGGGCTACGGTCCGCTGTCGCCAGGCTTAGACTTTGCGTTCGGCTTCGTGGGCGACTCGTATATAGACAAGGCACGTGAGAACGGCTGGCTGATGGTGGCTGACTCGCTTGCTACGCCGGCTGCTACCAATCAGACCGAAGACCTGCAGCTAAGAGCAACGCTTGAGCCTGTGCGCAACTTGAAGATTGACCTCACGGCATCGCGTGCCAAGACAACGGCACGCCAGGTGCAGTATATGTATGCCGGCAACCCGACCACCGAGAGCGGTACGTTCACCATGACAACGCTCTCGCTGCGCAGTGCATTCGAGGGCTCGGGCAGCGCAAAGAACGGCTACAAGTCGGCATCGTTTGAACGCTTCTGCAACTCGCTCGAAGGCTTCCGTCAGCGTGTCGAGGCGCGGTATGCCGGTGCGGTATATCCTGCCGGCTCGCCGCTCGCAGGCAAGAAGTTCGACGCTGCTAACGGCGGAGTGAACAAGTACAGCTCCGACGTGATGGTGCCGGCGTTCCTCGCAGCCTATACCAATATGGGCTCGCAGATGTCTATCTTCCCAACGTTGGCTCACTTGCTGCCCAACTGGTCGATAAAGTACAGCGGTCTGTCGAAGCTGCCATGGTTCCGCGACGTGTTCAAGAGTGTCAACATCAACCACTCGTATAAGAGCGTGTACGCCGTAGGCTCCTACTCGTCGTACAGCACGTTCATGGAGTACATGGGCGGACTCGGCTTCATCACCGATGCAACCACCGGTATGCCGACACCTAACTCTATGTACAACGTGTCGACAGTGAGCATCAACGAGTCGTTCTCGCCACTGCTTGGTGTGGACGTGACGCTGAACAACAACATGACCATTAAGGCGGAGTATCGCAAGACACGCGTGCTGAGTCTGAGTATGACATCGGTACAGGTGAACGAGTCGTCGTCGAACGACTGGGTGATTGGCGCTGGCTACACCATCAACAACTTCCGACTCTTCGGAGGTGGTGGCAGCAACAAGCATCGCCGCGTGAAGTCGAAGAACGCCAACAACAGTTCGTCGAACCGTTCGCGCTCGACCGGTGGTGTGAACAACGACTTGAGGTTGCGTCTCGACCTGAGTCTGCGCAAGCAGGCGTCGATAAGTCGCGACATCGCCACGATGACCTCGTCGGCTAACAGCGGCAACACGGCGTTTAAGCTCGCGTTCTCTGCCGACTACACCGTGTCGCGACTGCTCACCATGAGCTTCTACTACGACCGACAGACCAACACACCGCTGCTCTCGTCGAGCTCGTATCCGACAACGACGCAGGACTTCGGATTGAGCATGAAGTTCTCATTGACAAGATAAACGAATTGAGAGTTGAAAATTTTCAACTCTCAATTTTAATTTGTATCTTTGCAGAAGATAGGCTGCACCTCAGCATAACGAATATTACCCTATAAATATAGCGATGAAAGAATTTAAGGACATAAAGATAGCTGTAGCCGGCACTGGTTATGTCGGACTAAGCATTGCAACACTGCTCGCACAGCACCATCACGTCACAGCCGTTGATGTTGTACCCGAGAAGGTGGAGAAACTGAATAAGCGCATCTCGCCGATACAGGACGAGTACATCGAGAAGTACCTGGCAGAGAAACCGCTCGACCTCGTGGCTACTCTCGACGGCAAGGCAGCGTATAAGGATGCCGACTTCGTGGTGATAGCCGCTCCTACCAACTACGACCCCGTGAAGAACTACTTCGACACGACGCACGTAGAGGAGGTTATCGACCTCGTGCTCGAAGTGAACCCCGACGCGGTGATGGTCATCAAGAGTACAATACCAGTGGGTTACACACGCAACCTTTACTTGAAGTATGCTGCGAAGGGCGTGAAGCAGTTCAATCTGCTCTTCTCGCCCGAGTTCCTGCGCGAGAGCAAGGCACTCTACGACAATCTCTATCCGAGCCGCATCATCGTTGGCTACCCGAAGCTGATTGAGGGCGAGGGCTACGCAGAGGAGAACAAGGTTATCAGCACCGTCACCGACGTGGAGCGCATGAAGGAGGCTGCAAAGACCTTCGCCGCATTGCTGCAGGAGGGCGCGCTGAAGGAGAACATCGACACGCTCTTCATGGGCATGAAGGAGGCAGAGGCGGTGAAACTCTTCGCCAACACCTATCTGGCACTGCGCGTGAGCTACTTCAACGAGCTCGATACATACGCCGAGATGAAGGGTCTCGACACAAAGGCAATCATCGACGGCGTAGGTCTCGACCCACGCATCGGCACCCACTATAACAACCCATCGTTCGGCTACGGCGGCTACTGTCTGCCGAAGGACACGAAGCAGCTGCTCGCCAACTACGCCGACGTACCAGAGAACCTCATCGAGGCAATCGTAGAGAGCAACCGCACACGCAAGGACTACATCGCCGACGCTGTGCTGCGCAAGGCAGGATGGTACGGCTATAGCGAGAACAACCAGTACGGCGCAGAAGTGAACGCCTGTGTGATCGGCGTGTACCGACTCACCATGAAGTCGAACTCAGACAACTTCCGCCAGTCGGCTATACAGGGCATAATGAAGCGCATCAAGGCGAAGGGTGCAGAGGTGATAATCTACGAGCCGACACTCGAAGACGGCACAACATTCTTCGGCAGCCGTGTGGTGAACAACCTCGAAGCCTTCAAGGCGCAGAGCCACGCCATCATCGCCAATCGCTACGACGAGTGTTTGGATGATGTGATGGATAAGGTGTACACACGCGACATCTTCCGCCGCGACTAAATAGGAAAATCCCTACCTGCGAATATGGTTTTTCACTTGCAGGTAGGGATTTCTTTTTATAATTTTGCAAGCGTAAGTAAGACGTATATCGTTCGGCTTACGCTAAACAAAAAGTGAAACATTTAAAATATCGAATATTATGAAACGCTTCAGCTCTTTCCTAACACTCCTGGTTATGGCAGCACTGCCATTCACATTCACCAGTTGTGACGATGATTGGTACGATGGTTACGATTGGTACGACAAACCATACTATGATGCTACAGAGAACGCCATAGCTCTCGCGCAGACACTCAACGGCACATGGACCGGAACTATCGTCAACGAGTACACCAACGATAACGGCATACGTCAGCAGACACAATGCAGTGCCGACTTCACCTTCGTACAGTATCGTTACGATGCCATCAACGGCACGGGCTACGAGACCGACTACGACGGCACGGGTCGTAAGCAGACGTTGCCTTTCAAGTGGTATGTCGACTATCGCACCGGCAATGTTTATGTAGAGTACACTGAAAGCGGCTACCGCTTCCTGCTCGATGCCAACGGCAACAGCAAGTACTCAGGCTTCTCGCTCGACAACAGTCGCTTCAACGGAGTGATGGAGGGTGTGAACAACGACGAGTTCGTCTTCTTCGATCTCTATCGTGTTCGTGGCTACAGCGCACCGCACAAGCTGAAGAGTGCCGACTCTACTGCTACCGTTAGCTTCGGCAAGGGCGAAGGCAAGCAGTTTGAAATAAGCGATGCACCAGTGATGCTGCGCAGAAGATAATATAATAATACAGTTTTTACACTCAATCTTTGTCATCCGCATCGACCGACGCAGATACTCGTAACGGTCGGTGCGGATGCTCGTATCGGTCGACGCGGATGCTCGTAACGGTCGACGCGGATGCCATGTCTCAGCCTTTTATTATTCTTTACATTCTGTTCTTCTGACTGTCTCCTGCACCCGTACCCTTATACTTGCTTCTCGTAGTATTGAACTTGTAGCGGACTGTCAATGATATCTTGCTTGTCGAGAACTCATCGAAGACAGTTTCCTTCAGTTTGCCGTATTTTCCAATGATATGACTGTCGTTCGTGCCGAACACGTCGCTGACATAAAGTTGCAGCGTCAGGCAGTCTTTCAGAAAACCTTTGTATATAGACAAGTCGGTGTTGAACATCGGTTTGTAGATATAATGGTTCTCCTCATATCCCTTTGTGATGTAAGTCATCATAACGGAGAACATCGCCCATTTCGTATCGAATGTGTTGTTGAATCGGAACATCGCCACCGGCTTGTTAAGATACTGTCCGTCTCTTGTCTGCAACTCGAACCATTGCTTCTCGACCATTGCCGACAGCATAGGATGCCAGATGCCGAAGGTGGGCTGCAAGTTGAGCGTAGAAGTCACATTATTGTACGATTTGCCGTTTATCATCCTCATCAATCCGATGGTGGCATTGTCCTTATATATCTCCACCGTCTGATAAATAGGATCGGATACATGCTCATAAGTCAGGTTGAACGTAAGCCATTTGTAGGCAAGGTCGTAACTTATATTTCTTGAAATCTCTGAAACAAGAAACGGGTTACCGGTCTCGTATGTATAGTGATTGCTATACTGCACGCCGCTTCTTAATACCCAGTAGTTAGGTCGGTCGATGTCGGCTGCATAGCTCAGCTGCATCTGCACATTGCCGATTGGTATCGAAAGGCTGAGAGACGGAAACCACTCGCCGTAAGCCTTGCTTTGCTCTGCCATATATTTACCATCGTCATAATATTTGAAGTCCACATTCTCGTATCTCAAACCCGCTTCCATGTTCAGCTTGCCGAAGTCGCGATTATAGGTTACGAACGCAGAAACCATGCCTTCCTTTATGCGGTCTATTACATTGTCGGCAAGAGTGTTCGGGATTATGGCGTAGTTGGTATTGCGGTTTGTGAACGAATACTCGCCTCCTACCGACAAATCACCACCCAAAAGCGGATAGGAGAGCACCATTTTGGAAGCTATCAGGCGGTTGTATTTTGAAGTGGTACTGCTTACAAGTTGGTTTTGTATTTCCGAGTTTACCTCCTGATAATGCTCATCTATATTGTTGCGATTGTTTCCTTTCGACCAAAACCAATCGGTATTGAAGTCAATACCCAATTTACCAACCTTACCTACATAATAAACATTGCTTGACCAGTTGCTGTTCTGTCCAAACTCCGATCGGATAGAAGTGTTGGTCTCCGTCAATACTTCATCTCTCAGCACAGATCCTTCCGTCTTTCCGTCTGTTTGCAGTTTAGGATTGCGCAAGAAACTAATACTTGCTCCCAACGAATTGTTGTCGTCAAACTGATAACTGGCATTCAAGCGAGAACTAAAAGTCTCGGTTTTGTTCTTCCAACGTGTTCTGTCCTGTTGGTTCAATGTCTTGTCGAGATAGGTCATCTGCTGCAAGTCCTTTTCGTCTGGCGACGATTGTTTTGAGCTATAGGCGTAAGCGCCAAGCTCCAATCCGTTTCTGCGATAGTACAAATTCAGACGGGCATATCCTCCCGTGTTCTTTTTCTCGTCGTACGATCCTTCTGTTGTAGCGTCAAATCCGAAACCGTCGCCCTGTATCTTCTTTGTGGTGATACGTATAACAGCCTTAGTGCTTGCAGCATAACGAGCACCTGGGTTGGCGATTACCTCCACCGACTTGATGTTGTCTGAACTCAAACGGTCGAGTTCGCTTCTGTCTCTCATCTGTCGTCCATTGATATAGATGATAGGCTCGCCACGTCCGAACACCTTGATATTACCGTTTTGTGCAGACACGTTAGGTATGCGGTCGAGCAGATGCTCCATGGTTCCTGCCTTTTCAAGTACAGACCCAGCAACGGTTGTTGTCATACCGCCATTCTTAAGTATAGTCTTAGGCAGGGATGATTTCACCACCACCTCACCTAACATCTTGCTGTCTGCCACCATCTTTATCATACCAGCATTCTCGCCTGTACAATCCTTCCATGCAGTCTTGTATCCTACAGATGTAACCTTTATTATTCCATTGTTGCAAGCCGAATTGATGGCAAAATGTCCATCCTCACCGCTTACAACACCTTTCACGAAAGCAGAATCCTGTCTGTTCAAAAGCACTACATTGGCAAATGCCAAAGGTTCGCCTTTCTCATCCACAATCTTTCCCTTTATATCCTGTGCCATCATCGGTGTGATAGCCGAGAAGCATAGAAACGTTATAAGCGTTCTCTTATTCATAGTTTCTATTTTCTATTTCGCTGGGGGCAAAAGTAAAAAAAAAGCCAGAAAAGCAAGCGGTTGTATAGAATTTTTTTGGAAGAAAAGGGTGGATAATTAGCTCAAGACTTTTTTTAATGTATTTATGCAGTGTATGGACTGCATATGAACTGGACATGAATAGAAATTTTGACAGAAATCTCTGCAAAAACTTGGAGCATAAAAATAAATATCGTATATTCGTGGCAAAATGGAAATAATATGGCAACAACAAACTAAGCAATATCCATATGAGAAAAACCGTTGTTATAGAATTACTACGCAAGTATTTCAGCACTCAACCTGTGTTGAAAGCATGGCTATTCGGCTCTTTCTCAAGAGGAGAAGAAACTCAGGATAGTGATGTGGACATTATCGTCTCTTTGGACAAAAGCAAACCGATAGGTCTGAAATTCTTTGGAATGTGGAGCGATTTGGAAGAACTGTTAGGGTGTAAGGTCGATTTGGTATCAGAGGGAACTCTGCTGCCTTTCGCTAAAGAGTCTGCAGAACGAGATAAAATCTTAGTGTATGAGAGAACGAATTAGAGATAAAAGCCGGCTTGAACATATCTTGCAAGCTATAGAACGTATTAGGCGTTATACAAAAGGAAAGACTTTTGACGATTTCATCGCTGATGATATGATGTATTATGCCGTTGTAAAGAATATCGAGATAATTGGTGAGGCTTCAAATATGCTTACCGAAGAATTTCGAAATACGCATCCCGATACTCCTTGGAAGTTGGTAAATGGCATGAGAAATTATATTGTTCATGAGTATTTTCAGGTTGACAATAATGTGGTCTGGGATGTGATAACAGGTGATCTTCCACTTCTTGAGAAACAAATAATAGAATATATAACGGAAGAACCAAATTGATAAAAATCGGTCAAGCAAATGGCAATCATCGTTTGCCTTTGCTTGACCGATTTTTATTGTTATAGAACTACAGTGTGATGTCTTTCACGTTGTTCTTTTTATAGTATCCATATAATGCAATGGAGGCTATCATCAGAATTGCGATATAGATACAGTTCTTCAAAGTTACGGTGTCTTTCACGTTTGCTGCAACATAGAAAGGTACTGCAATGAAGAACACTCGAGACAACATATGTGCTATGTTAGAGAAATAAGCCTTCTTGAACATCGTAAGTCTAATTGTCTCATCAATACCTTCGTACTTTTTTATGAAGGCTTGCTCCTTAAGCTCATAATCAAGACTATAGTGTCTGCCTATACCGAACCAAATAAGTGCCCATGCAATGAAGAATGTTGCAGAAATGAAGCCACCTGTTTCTTCGTCTAAAAGACAGCTGAAAGGTGTATCGGTTATGGTTAGGTAAGAACCAAACAAAACAACAAGGAAGATAATCCATACTCCCATGGATACCATTCCGTTCTTAATGTGTCTATCCATATCGTGTCGTTTTAATGGTATTTACTTCTTCATAAGCGATACGGCGAAGCCGCCGCCGCGTGCCTGCTTAACCTTCAGCACGTCGCCCTTCTTCACGGTGCGGTGCAGGATGGTGTAAGCCTTCGGGTTCTTCTCGTAGTCGGCGTTCTTGCCATCCTGGTAGATGGCGCAGTCGTACTTGGCACCTGCGTCGAGGAAGTCGAGCTTCACGGTAGTCTGACGGGCGTTGTTGGTCTTTCCGCCCACGAACCAGTTGTCCGTGCCCTTAGCCTTGCGAGCCACGGTGATATACTCCGCTGGCTCAGCCTCCAGATACTTCGAATCGTCCCAGTCGCAAGCCACGTCGCGTATGAACTGGAAGGCGTCGTCGTACTTCTCGTAGTGCTCGGGCAGGTCGGCTGCCATCTGCAGCGGCGAGTACATCACGAGGTAAAGCGCGAGCTGTCCGCAGAGCGTGGTGTGCACGTACGACGGGTTGTCGCTCCATTCTTTCAGACGAGTCTCGAAGATGCCCGGCGTGTAGTCCATCGGTCCGCCCTGCAGGCGTGTGAAGGGCAGCATGACGGTGTGGTAGGGCACCGAACCGCCGAATGCCTCGTACTCTGTGCCGCGTGCCGACTCGTTGCCTACGAGGTTAGGCCATGTGCGGCAGATGCCGGTGGGGCGTGTAGCCTCGTGAGCGTTCACCATGATGTGGTGCTTGGCTGCGGTCTCGATGACGCGCTGGTAGTGGTTGTTCATAAGCTGCGAGTAGTGGTACTCGCCGCGCGGTATGATGTCGCCTACGTAGCCTGTCTTCACAGCATCGTAGCCATACTTGTTCATAAGCTGGAACGCATCCTCAAGGTGTCGCTCGTAGTTGAGTGCCGACGAAGATGTCTCGTGGTGCATCATCAGACGCACGCCCTTCGAGTGGGCATACTCGTTGAGATATTTGATGTCAAAGTCGGGGTAGGGTGTCACGAAGTCGAACACGTCGAGCTTTTGATGGCCGAACCAGTCCTCCCAGCCCTCGTTCCATCCCTCGACGAGCACCTCCTGCAAGCCGTTCTTGGCTGCGAAGTCGATGTAGCGCTTCACCTCGGCTGTGGTGGCACCGTGCTTGCCGTTGGGTCGGCACTTCGAGTAGTCGGTCTCGCCGAGACGCACCGAAGGTAGGTCGTCGGTGTACGCCCATGTCTTTGTGCCCACGATCATGTTCCACCACACGCCGCAGTATTTCGTTGGGTGAATCCACGATGTGTCCTCAATCTTGCACGGCTCGTTGAGGTTCAGCGTGAGCTTCTTCGAGAGCATGTCGCGTGCGCCGTCGCTCACCAGCACCGTGCGCCACGGCGTGTTGAACGGAGTCTGTATGAAGCCCTTGCGTCCTACGGCGTCGGGCGTGAGCCACGACTCGAACGTGAGCGTCTTCTCGTCGAGGTTGAGGTGCATCGTAGGGTAGTCGAGACACGCTGCCTCGTGTATGTTGATGTAGAGTCCGTCTTTGGTCTTCAGCTGCAGCGATGTCTGCACGCCCGTGTCGGAGAACACCGTCGTAGACGAGTTAGCCTTGTACGACTCGCGATTCTTGCTGATCACCTCGCGTATGCCCGTAAGCGGTGTAATCTGATACTCGTACTCCTGCGTGTCGTAGTCGCCCGGAATCCAGTATGCGGTGTGGTCGCCGGTCATGGCAAACTGCGTGTGTTCCTCCTTTATCACGAAGTAGTTGAGGTCCTGTTGCTGCGGAAACTCGTAGCGCAAGCCCATGCCGTAGTCGTAGACGCGGAAGCGCAGACGGATGTTGCGGTTGCTCGACGGCTGGTTGAGGCTTACCTCAAGCTCGTTGTAGTTGTTGCGAATGGTCTTTGTCTCGCCCCATACCGGTGTCCATGTCTCGTCGAACGAGGATGTCTTCGATGCTGTTTCCTTGAATCCGTCCATCAGGTCTGTCTCCTCCATGCCCTTCGACGCGTGCTTGTCGCGAGCAAGCTCCAGTCCGAGGTGTGAGGGGTTAATCACCTTCTTGCCCTTGTAGCTCATTTCGTACGTAGGACGTCCGTTGTCCGTGAGCGAAAAGGTCAGGCTCACGTTGCCGTCGGGCGAAGCGACGGTCTGTGCCGATGCCATGGCTGGCATCAAAGCAAGCACAGCCAGAATGTCTTTAGTTTTCATATCAAAGATGTTTATATTGTTATTCTTTAGGCTTTTATGTGTTGCAAAGTTAAAAATCTTATGGATAATAACGCGGGTGTATACCTATTAATATATGTAATGTGTGTATGAAAACGTTTGCAGTGCGTGGTCTATAAACGAAAAAATCGGGTGTCTCACGACATCCGATTTTCAAAAACAAACTACTTAAAAACTAATCTACTAAAACAAATCAAAATATCTTATATGCGAAATTATGCGTTATTGTTCTTATTACGATGGCAAAATTACGAATAAATACAATTCGTTCCAAATCTTTTTCTACTTTTTTTGCTTGATTTAGAGCAAGAAGTGACGATTTGGAAGAATTGTGTTATTAAATGTAACAAAAGTGTTAGTGTGTAGTCGTGTGTGTAAACGTTTGCTTAGAAACGCGTCATAAATTCCACTACAATCTTGTCTCTTTCCGAGCGATGAGCTATGCCACCGTCGCGATAGAAATACTTCTCGTAGTTGAGACGTATGTCGCTGACGAACGGCTTCTTTAGACTCAGCGTCACGCCGCCGGTCAATCGCGAGCGCTGATAGTCGTTCACGATGAGTTTGCCCTCCGTGTTCGCCTTGCCGTCGGCGTATCGAGTGCCGTCGCTGTGGTCGCTCATGTAGTCGTAGCGCACGAGCGGCGTGATGTATCTTATCAGTCCCTTCCTCACCTTTATGTCGTAGCTCACGAACGAATTGAAGGCGTGTACGGCTTTGAATGCGTCGTCGGCATAATGCTTGTAGAGATATTCCGCCTCGATGTGCCAACCCTTCTGATGCCAGTAGGCTCCGGCATCGTACATCATGATGTCCGTAGCGTCGGGCTTTATTTTCTGCGTGCTCAGCGTGAGGTTGAAGCCGTGAGGCATGAGCAGCTGCGCTTTAGCCGAGAAATTGACGTTCTTTGTCCAGAAGTCCTTCTGGTTGGTCAGTCCGGAGCCGTTGAAGAGTCCGGCTTCGAGCACTATCGGGAAGCCCACGTTGAACGTATAGCCCAATGCGGCACCCACGTCGCGCACGTTGCCCACTTGCTTTGCTATGAACGAGCGGTTGGCGAAGTACTGCTGGTGGGGCGAGCGATGGGCATCGATGGTGAACGGCACGCGCATCTGTCCTATGGTGAACTGCATCGTCTGCCAGGGTTTCAGGCGTGTGTAGGCATCAAGCATCTTTATCTTGCCCTCGTCGCAGAGGTCAATCTCAGCCTTATAATATATAATAGGTGAGAGCACTCCGTCGATACTCACGCGAGCGTTGCGCACCTCGAAGCGGTGTTCGCCCTCCTCGGTCTGCAGTTCGTACTTTGAGCGTATTGTTCCGTGGACGTTGATTGAAGCTTTTGTTTCTGCTTTTGCTTCGGGTTCGCCTTTCTGCGCGGTCTCCTGTGCCATTGCTGTTGTGGCAGCAAGACACAGCAGAGCTGTTGTGATTGATGTCTTCATTGTGTGTTTATTATTTCTGGGTGCAAAGGTCGTCATTCGGTTTTGTCACTACGTGTCAAGGGTGTTACGATGTTGTTACATTTTATTTTGTAAGATTTGTGTAGCAAAGTGTTTTGTAAATAAATATATTTGTGTACTTTTGCAATATAAATCGTTACAAAAACGATTTTTAAACCATAAATAATGTAACAACTATGAAGAGAAAAACAATTCTGACATCAGCCATTCTCGCTCTGCTTGCAGTGGGTCAGGGTCATGCCGACAACAGTTTTGTCGTGAAAGACTCGAACACGGGCAAAACGCAGTTGGAGGAGAAACTGAGCACAGTAAGTCGTATCTGCTTCAAGAACGGCAAGATGGAAGTAAGGTTCGCCGACAAAACCACACGCGAACTTGCGTTCACCAACTCTACCGTGCTGTACTTCGAAGGCGAACCGACGAGCGTGACGCAGGTCGTAGGCGGAGCCGAAGGCTTGCAAGTGATGTATCAGGGTGGCTTTGTATCGGCTACCGGACTCACCAGTCCTGCCCATGCAGCCATTTACAACATCAGCGGACAGCGTGCCATGAGCCTCAAGGCTTGGGACGGCACACCGGTCAGCACCGATGCGCTCAGCAGTGGTGTGTATATTCTGAAAGTAAACAACAAGTCAATTAAATTTGTAAAGAAATGAAGAAATTTTTCTCTATAGCGGCACTCGCATTAGCGATGTCAACAGGCGTACAGGCTCAGACCGACGTAGTACCCAACCGTATGATTGTCAGCTCGAAAGTTGACAGCAAGGCGTATGCAGTAGAACACGTAGACAGCATCTATTTCGCACGCAAAGAGGGCGAGGTAAAGGCAAACGTAGAATTCATCTCTTATGAGAAGAACGAGGACGAGGGCGACATCGTGTACGTAAAGGTGACACGTACTGACCCAAAAAGTACTTTCAAGATTGACGTTCTGCCTACAAACACCGCAAAGCGGTACGACGATATCACCTTCGCACGCTACTTCGAGCAACAGTCTACTTCTCAGAAACTCGCAGAAGACTTTGAACAGGGCAAGCTCTCCGGCTTCGCACGTGAGTTCACAGCCAACACTCCGTACACCGTTGTGACCCTCGCTTACGACGAGTATGGCGTGCCGTGTCAGGTGTCTCGCGCTAACTTCACCACTCCGAAGGTACCTACAGTGGGCACTCCGTCTGTGACATACACTATCGACGAGACTACATCAAACAGTTTCACACTCACCGTCACTCCTAACAAGGACTGCGAGGAGTTCTACTGGTGTATGTTCGAGAAGGGTAAGGCACAGGAGCAGTTTGAGCAGTGGGGACCGATGATGGGCTTTTCCAACATTGAGGCTATGATAAAGCAGTTCAGCGGCAAACCTTACTCTGAGGAGGCTACAAACTCATGGAAAGAACTTGCTCCTGCTACCGACTATGAGGTAGCAGTGTTGCCTGTTGACGTTGAGGGCAACTTCGGCGATCTCGTCTACATCTACGTAACAACAAAGGCGCAGGGTGGCGACGGCGTTGCTCAGGTAGACGTAACCGTAGGTAAGTATGAGAATGTAAATGGTTCATATGTGCAGACCGTAACCTTCACACCGAACGACCAGACTCTCCTCTTCCGCGACCTTATCTGTCTTAAGAGTGCATACGAGAAGAACGGTGGCGACAAGGGGTTTACCGAATACCTCAAGGAGGATAATTCTCAGGATCCGAACTGGAACCAGTATGGTGTAGACAGCTATTCTTTCGAGGCAACTCCTAACACTGCCTACTACGCTCTTGCTCTCGCAAAGAACGCTAAGGGCGAGTGGGGTCCGTTCACAAAGCACGAGTTTACAACAGGTGCAGCTCCTTCTGGCGTAGCTCCTGCTAAGGTAGTATCGCTTCCGAAGCGCGTAGCTGCGAAGAAAGCAGCCAAGCGCACAGCCGTAGTGCCGGTTAAGCGTAGCCTTCAGCTTGTGAAGTAATACGTTTATACAATAATATTTAGGGGCTGCAGTTGCTTTGACTGCAGCCCCTAAACATATCCGCTATTTGCCGTTTCTCCAATAGATAATGCTCTGCACCGCCCCTCTGGTTAGCAGAAAAGTGAGAAACGCCAACCACAAAGCATGGTTATGCCACTCGCTGCGTAGCGACAGGTACACACCGAAGAAGACGAGCATAGCCGCAGCCGTTGCTGCGAACATGCCACGTGTGTTTGTTGTACCAATGAAAACACCATCCCAGATAAATGCCGCCAAACCACAGATGGGTATCAGCACAGCCCACGGCGCATATTCGGCTGAGGCTGCTACTACCTCAATATCGTCAGTGAGCAGCCGTAGAAATCCTGTTCCGCCCACCGCATACACCATTGTGTAAGCTACTGTGAGTGCGAAACCCCAACCAAATAGTCGGCGCACCGTTCGGCTGAATTCCACATGGTTGCCTGCTCCGTAATGCTTTCCGCACAACGCTTCACCCGCAAAAGCGAAGCCATCCATCACGTACGAATAGAGCGTGAAGAGCTGCATGAGCAGTGTGTTCACTGCCAAGACCACAGCGCCCTGCGCTGCACCTGCCGAGAGAAAGTAGAAGTTGACTGCCACGAGGCATAACGTGCGCAGGAAGATGTCGCGGTTCACGCTGAAGAAGCGTCGCATCGCCGTACCCTCCATTGTCCTTTGCCACTGCACATGGCGCAAGATGCGCTTGCCATAGGTCGTAGCCCATAGTGTGATACTGACGAGCAGACCTGCATATTGAGCTACGAGCGTGCCTAATGCGATGCCCTCCACCTTCATGCCGAACGCATACACGAACGTGCAACTGGCTACGATGTTCACCACGTTCTGCATTATGGAGATGAACATCGGTAGACGCGTGTTCTGCATACCGATGTACCAGCCCGTCAGACTGTAAAGGCAGAGCATAGCCGGAGCACCCCACACACAAATGCGGAAATAGTGCCACGCCTCGGTGTTAATCTCTGCGGATGCCCCGACAAGAGCGAGAGCGACTGAGCCAAGCGGTTTTTGTAAGATGATGATGAACGCAGCCACCGCCATTGCCACCACTATGGAGCGTGCGAGCGTTGTTGCCACGTCGTTCATGTCGCGTCTGCCGAGTGCCTGCGAGGTCATTCCGCTTGTACCCATGCGCAGAAAACCGAACACCCAGTAGACCACGTTGAATATCATAGAGCCGACAGCCACCGCTCCGATGTACACGGCGTTGCCCAAATGTCCCGACACCGCCATATCGACGAGCCCCAATAGAGGTACGGTGATGTTAGCCACAATCGATGGTAGGGCTATGCTGAGTATGCGTTTGTCTATGTTCTGCATCTTTGTTGTTCTTATTTGGTTACCTTGAAAGTCCGCCACAATTTATCGCCACGTATTTCGAGCGGCATAGGTATGTTGTCGGTGAAAAGTTGGCCCGTGCCAAGTCCTTGCGGCATGGTTATGCTTTCGCCGTAGACATCGGCAGCGAACTGTGCTATTGCGTTCAGTCCTACGTTGCTCTCCAACGCACTTGTTATCCACGAGCCGATGCCGCGCTTGCCAGCGAGTGCTATCCATTCGCGCGAACCGTACATTCCGCCGTGCAGCGACGGCTTCAGTATTATATAATGTGGGCGGATACGGTCGAGCAACTCTTCCTTTTCTGTTTTATCATTCACGCCAATCAGCTCCTCGTCGAGTGCGATTGGTATCGGTGTAGCCTTGCATAGTGCTGCCATCTCCTCCCATTGATGCTGGCGTATTGGCTGTTCAATAGAGTGAATGTCATATTGCGCAAGCTGTTCGAGACGTTGGAGTGCGCAGTCGGCTGTAAATCCGCCGTTGGCATCCACCCTGAGTTCAATCTGTTCTTTTGTGAATGCGCTGCGTATGTGGCGCACAAGGTCGAGTTCGCGGTCGAAGTCGATAGCACCAATCTTCAGCTTCACGCATCTGAATCCGGCACGCATCTTCTCCTCCAGGCGTTGCAGCATCTCGTCGTAGTTGCCCATCCACACCAGTCCATTGATAGGTATTCCGGCTTCACCACGTGCGAAGCTGTTGTCGAACAGCACGCCCGTTCCGCCACGCTTGAGGTCGAGCAGAGCCGTTTCGAGTCCGAACAGCACAGAGGGGTAGGGGCGCAATGCGTCGTAGCAGATGCTGCCCTTTGCTTCAACCATGTTGCATAGCTCTTTTAGTCGCTCTTCGTAGTTGGGTGTAGCGTCGCAGCTAAGGTCGGGTAGCGGAGCACATTCGCCCACGCCACGTATGTCGGGGTGTGCGTCGTCGGTAGCCGTGACGAACCACGACTGACGTGTGGTGTACACTCCGCGCGATGTGCCGGCAGGTTGCTTGAAGTGGAGCGTGCGCGGGGCGATGCTTATCTTTATGCTCATGTTCTATGATTGTTAGTTTTTTCCGGATATTACTTCGTCCATCTTGATGTCGTGCTCCTCACACTCAATGCTTTCCACGAGTTGGAAATCGAAGCAGATGCCAATCTTGTAGGCACAGCCGAGCTGTGGCAGCAGTCGATCGTAGTAGCCCTTGCCGCGTCCCATGCGGTTGAGTTGGCGGTCGAAAGCAACGCCAGGGATTACGGCGAGGTCAATCTGTGCATAGTCGCTGAACACTTCGCCCACGGGTTCCATGATGTTGTAAGCACCTTGTTCGAGGCTCTGCGGACCGGTGTAGCAGCGCAGTTCCATTGTCCCCTCGCCTGTTACGCGAGGCAGCAGTATGCGCTTGCCGCTTGCCAGCAGCGCATCGACGAGCGTATGTGTGTACACCTCGTCGGGCAGCGAGTAGTAGAGCATTACGGTGCGAGCATCCTTCAGTCGCTGGTGTGCGAGCAGACGCATAACTACAACAAACGACAGTTCGCTGAGCTGCTGGCTCGTGAACTGTCGTTTGCGGTTCTTTATCTCCTTGCGGAGTTCTGATTTTTTCATATAAACTGAAGTTTGGTTTAGTTGAGAGTTGAGATATGTACTCAACTCTCAACTTTATTTCTTGATACTCGGCTTCTTCGGGAATGCCTCGTTGTTCTTGAACACGCTGAGAGCCTTCTCTATCGTCGGGTCATCGAGATTGATGTATGCCGTCCAAGCTTGGTCGTCCATGATGTTGTATATGATGCGCGAGTTGATGAACTTCTCGAGCAACTTATGCGACTTGCGTATCATCAGGTTGCGGCGCTTCAGTCCGTTCTTGTCGGCGTATGTAGCGAACTGCTCCACCGTGTTCTGCTGCACGAGATACTTCGACAGCGACATCATATCGACGAAGGTGTTCAGCTTCGGGCGGTTGTTGTCGGTGTAGGTGAAGGCGAACTGCAGTATGAGTCCCGACATGGCAGCCTGCTTGTAGTAGCTTGTCATGCCGAGCGTGTCCTCTGGCACGAAGATGTCGGGCGTAATGCCACCACCGCCGTACACCGTACGTCCGATGCCGGTGTGGTAAGCCGGTCCCTGATGCTTTATGCTGTCCTGCGAGAAGAACTCGCCGTGCTCGTATCGTGTCACGATATCGCTCTCGTAGTCCTTGGTGTCGCCCGCGGTGAACGGCTTCTGTATGCAACGACCCGACGGGGTGTAGTAGCGTGCTATGGTGAGACGTATCATCGAGCCGTCGGGGAAACCGAGCTGCTGCTGTACCAATCCTTTGCCGAACGAGCGTCGTCCGATGATTGTGCCGCGGTCGTTGTCCTGTATGGCTCCGGCGAAGATCTCCGATGCCGATGCCGACCCCTCGTTGATGAGCACGCAGAGTGGCAGTTTCTGATACGAACCGTGGCCGTCTGAACGGAAGTCCTGACGTGGCGACTTGCGTCCCTCCATGTACACGATGAGCTTGTTCTTCGGCAGGAACTCGTTAGCCATCTGCACCGCCGAGTTCATGTATCCGCCCGTGTTGTCGCGCAAGTCGATAACTAAGCTCTTGAAGTTCTCCTGCGAGAGCTGAGCCAGCGCGATGAGCATTTCTGGATAGGTAGTCTCGCCGAAACTTCTCACCTTGATGTAGCCCGTGTTCTCGTCAAGCATGTATGCAGCAGTGATGCTCTTCTGCGGTATGTCGCCACGAGTGATGGTGAAGTATTTCACCTTCTTTTGTCCGTAACGCACCACGCCGAGCTTCACCTTCGTGTCCTTCGGACCCTTCAGTCGGCGCATAGCCTCCTCGTTGGTCACTATCTTGCCCACGAACGGCTTGCCATCGACACTAACAATCTTGTCGCCGGCGTGTATGCCAGCACGTTGTGCCGGTCCGTTCTTCACCACGTTCTGCACGCGTATGGTGTCCTGTCGTATGGTGAACTCGATGCCTACGCCCGAGAATGAGCCTTTCAAGTCGTCAGCCACCGCCTGCGCATCCTTTGCTGTGATGTACACGGAGTGGGGGTCGAGGTCGGCAAGAATCTGCGGTATGGCAACGTCGACAAGCGAGTCGATGTCTACCTTGTCCACGTACTGGTCGTTGATGATGTGCAGCAAGTTGGACAATCGGTTAGAACCCGAGTTGATGATATTTAGTCGATTGCCAGAGAAATGGTTTGCGTAGAATGTGCCAATGAGTATGCCCACAATCACGCAGAGTGCCATTATCAACGGCATGAACCTATTTTGTTTCTTTGTGTTCATAATCGTCTGGATTGAGATAAGTTACTTCTATGTTGGCGCGTCGGAGCAAGTCGATGCCGTCGGTAAGGCGGTACTGTTCGGCATATATCACGCGCTTTATGCCAGCCTGAATGATGAGCTTTGCGCACTCGATGCAAGGCGATGCCGTTACGTAGAGTGTTGCGCCTTCGCTGTTGTTGGAGCTGCGTGCCAGTTTGGTTATGGCGTTCGCTTCGGCGTGCAGCACATAGGGTTTAGTGGTGTTCGTCTCGTCCTCGCATACGTTCTCGAACCCACTCGGTGTGCCGTTGTAGCCGTCGCTGATGATCATCTTCTCTTTCACCACCAGTGCGCCCACCTTGCGACGTTCGCAGTAGCTGTTCTCCGCCCAGATGCGTGCCATGCGCAGATAGCGCAGGTCGAGGTTGAGCTGCTTGCTCTCGTTTGTTTCGTTTGTTGGCATAATGATATGTTGTTTGTATTTGCTTGTTGCCAGAGGCAACGTGTGCGTCCTTGCTATCTCTTGATGCCGTTGCGTTCGAGCAGGGCATCGATGGTTGGCTCCTGTCCGCGGAAACGTTTGTAGAGCGTCATCGGGTGTTCGGTGCCACCCTTCGAGAGTATATTGTCGCGGAAGCTCTGTGCCGTCTTTTGGTCGAAGATGCCGTTCTTCTTGAACACGCTGAATGCATCGGCATCGAGCACCTCTGCCCATTTGTAGCTGTAGTAGCCGGCAGCGTATCCGCCAGCCATGATGTGCGAGAACTGAGTTGTCATACAGGTGTCGGGCAGCTGTTTCGTCACCATGGCTTTCTCCCATGCCTTCTTCTCGAACGGAATGATGTCGGCTGCGAACTCCTCCTTCTGTGTGTAGTAAGCCATATCGAGCAGTCCGAAGCTCACCTGGCGCAGACAGGCGTAAGCCGCCATGAAGTTGCGCGAGCGCACGATGCGTTCGATGAGGTCGTCGGGCATCGGTTCTCCCGTCTTGTAGTGGAAGGCGAACGTGTGCAGGAATTCCTTCTCTACCGAGTAGTTCTCCATGAACTGCGAAGGCAGCTCTACGAAGTCCCACCACACGTTGGTGCCGCTCAAACTCTCGAAGCGTGTGTTGGCGAACATGCCGTGCAGCGAGTGGCCGAACTCGTGCAGGAAGGTCTCCACCTCGCCCAAGGTGAGCAGTGCCGGCTTCTCGTCGGTGGGCTTCGTGAGGTTCATCACCACGCTCACGTGCGGACGCACGTTCACGCCCTTGCGGTCGATCCACTGACCCTGGAACTCGGTCATCCAGGCACCGCCCTGTTTGCCCTTGCGCGGGTGGAAGTCGGCGTAGAACACGGCGAGGAACGAGCCGTCCTTGTCGAACACCTCGTAAGCCTTCACGTCGGGATGGTACACCTGGATGTCCTTGCTCTCCTTGAACGTGATGCCGTACAGGCGCGTTGCCAGTCCGAATACGCCGTCTATTACCTTCGACAGTTCGAAGTAGGGGCGCAGCATCTCGGCATCGAGGTTGTACTCGCGCATCTGCAGCTTGTGCGAGTAGAAGCTGAAGTCCCACGGCTCCATCACGAAGTCGTCGCCCTCGGTCTGCTTCGCCTCGCGCTCCAGCGCCTTCACCTCCTCAACGGCTGTGGGTCGGTATGCGTCGATGAGGTCGTTGAGCAGCTTGTACACGTTCTTGGCGTTTGATGCCATGCGGTGCACGAGCACGTAGTCGGCGTATGTCTCGTAGCCCAACAGCTGCGCTATCTCGCGACGCAGGTTGATGAGTCGCTTGCATATTTCGAGGTTGTTCTCCGTGTTGTCGTGTGTGCCCTCGGTGTTGCGCGCCATGTATAGCTGGCGACGCAGTTCGCGCTGAGTGGAGTAGGTCATAAAGGGCGAGTAGCTCGGGTAGTCGAGTGTGAAGAGCCAGCCCTCCTTGCCGGCCTCTTTTGCTGCGAGAGCAGCCGCCTCGCGTGCCGTCTCGGGCAGTCCGTCGAGCTGTGCCTCGTCGGTTATGTGCAGCGTGAACGCCTTGTTCTCTTTCAGCAGGTTCTGCGAGAACTGCAGCGAGAGCAGACTTGCCTCCTCCGTGAGGTTGCGCAGACGTTCCTTGCCCTCGTCGTCGAGCAGTGCACCGCTACGCACGAAGCCGTCGTAGCAGTTGTCGAGCAGCATCTGCTCCTCGGCAGTCAGCTCGCGGTGGTTCTCGTACACGTACTTGATGCGCTCGAAGAGGCGCTTGTTCAGCTTCACGTCGTTGGCGTGCTTTGTGAGTATTGGACTCATCTTCTGCGCCAAAGCGTCGAGCTCGTCGCAGGTCTCGGCACTGAGCATACATGAGAATACGGTCGACACGCGCGAGAGCAGGTCGTAGTAATTCTCGCCGTTCTCGTTGTCTACACGCACGATGGTGTTCTCAAAAGTGGGAGCTTCGGGGTCGTTCACGAGCTTCTCTATCTCCTCGTCATCGCGGCGTATGCCCTCAAGAAAAGCCTCCTCGTAGTCGCCAATCTCGATGCGGTTGAACGGAACGGTGTCGTGTGGGGTGTTATAAGGTTCAAAAAACGGATTCTTGCGCTCCGTTTGTGTAGTGTTATTCTCTAACATACTAAATTCAAAAATGTGTGATATATCACTGCAAATTTACAGAAAATATCACACATGCGTTCCGTCCTTAGGGTTTTTAACTTATATTATAATCGTGTAGAAGTTAAGCTGTTGTCATCTGCGTCGACCGTTGCGGACGTCTGCGTCGACCGTTGCGGATGTCTGCGTCGACCGTTGCGGATGTCTGGGTCGACCGATGCGCGCTCCGCATATAACATGTTGAATATTAATAAAAAGCCTAAAAAACGCGCGCGTTCTTTCTTAATGTGCAGAAATAAGTGTAATTTTGTAAGTTGAAAACAATTATTATAATGATAATGAAACGGTTAATATTTATTTTTACAGCATTAATCATGTGTGTTACAAGCATGTCGGCAGCTGGGAAACTGTCGATTAAGGACATCACGAGTGGTAAGTTTGCGGCTAAAACCGTAAATGGTATAAACCCCATTGAAGGCACAGACACCTACGCACGCATCAGCGACGACGGCAAGCGTGTGGAGAGCTACTCGTTCAAGACGGGCAAGAAGATAGCTACACTCTTCGACGTCGACAACACGATGGGGCAGAAGATAAAGGACTTCGACGGATATATCCTCTCGCCCGACGGCACACGTATGCTCATACAGACCGAGACGGAGCGCATCTATCGCCGCTCGTTCCGCGCCACATACTACATCTACACCATAGCTTCGCGCAAGCTGGCACGCCTGTCCGACGGCGACAAGCAGCAGGTGCCGGTGTGGTCGTCGGACGGACTGCAGGTGGCATTCGTGCGCGAGAATAACATCTTCGTGGTGAAACTGCTCTACGACAACGCCGAGATACAGGTGACGAAGGACGGCAAGCGCAACGAAGTGATTAACGGCTTGCCCGACTGGGTGAACGAGGAGGAGTTCGGCTTCAACCGTGCGCTCACATTCAACGCCGACGGCACGATGATTTGTTGGCTGCGCTACGACGAAAAGCGCGTGAAGACATACTCGTTGCAGATGTACAAGGGAATGGATCCGGAGAAGACGGAGAATGCTCTCTATCCCGGCTATTACGAGTACAAGTACCCGAAGGCAGGCGAGGACAACAGTCTCATGTCGGCATGGAGCTACGACATCAAGTCGCACAAGATTTCAAAGCTGCAGGTGCCGCTCGATGCCGACGGCTACATGCCACGCATCAAGATGACAAACGACCCAGCGCGTGTGGTGGTCTACACCATGAACCGCCACCAGGACGAGCTCTGCCTCTACAGCGTGAACCCGCGTAGCACCGTGGCGCAGCTCATCGTGAAGGAGTCGGTGCCTAAGTACGTTAAGGAGGAAGCCATGGAGGGCGTGAAGTTCGTAGGTAACAATATACTGCTGCCGAGCGACCGCTCGGGCTACATGAAGCTATACGTCTACAGCATGAACGGACAGCTGCTGCGCACCATCGGCGACGGCAACTACGATATCACTGCTGTCTATGGTTACGATGCTAAAACGGGCGATGTCTACTATCAGGCGGCTGCACTCGGAGCAGCCGATCGTCAGGTGTTCGTGGCGCACAAGAATGGCAAGACACAGCGCCTCACAAACCAGAAGGGATGGAACTCGGCGCTCTTCTCAGGCGACTACCAGTACTTCATCAACACATGGAGCGACTATAACACACCTTATGTATATACTACTCGCACTCGCGAGGGCAAGGTCATCTCCACTCTTCAGGACAACGCAGCACTGAAAAAACTCGCCGCCGAATATGGCTTCTGCAAGCGCGAGCCGTTCGAGTTCACCACTTCCGAGGGCGTGAAGCTGAACGGATGGATGCTGAAGCCGCAGAACTTCGACCCGTCGAAGCGCTATCCGGTAATCATGCACCAGTACAGCGGACCGGGCAGCCAGATGGTTAAGGACGAATGGAGCGCAGGCTCAATGGGCTCAGGCGGAGCATTCGACTCTTACCTGGCGCAGCAGGGCTTCATCTGCGTATGCGTTGACGGACGCGGAACGGGCGGACGCGGAGCCGAGTTCGAGAAGTGTACATACCTGAACATCGGCAACCTCGAGTCGAAAGACCAGGTTGAGGCTGCGCTCTACCTCGGCACACTGCCTTACGTAGACAAGAACCGCATAGGCATCTGGGGCTGGAGCTACGGTGGATTCAACACGCTGATGAGTATGTCGGAGGGTCGTGGCGTGTTCCGCGCTGGTGTAGCTATCGCTCCACCTACCAACTGGAAGTTCTACGACTCCGTCTATACCGAGCGTTACATGCGCACACCGAAGGAGAACCCCGACGGCTATGCCACCAACCCGATAGGGCGTGCGGCTAAGCTGCACGGTGCGCTGCTCATCTGCCACGGCACTGCCGACGACAATGTGCATCCGCAGAACGCATACGAGTACTCGGAGGCTCTCGTACAGGCTGACAAGGACTTCCGCGAAATCTACTACACCAACCGCAACCACAGCATCTACGGTGGCAACACGCGCAACCATTTGCTCAGACAGGTGGCACAGTTCTTCCAAACCGAATTGAAGTAACAATCAGGGGTGCAGTTGTCTCAACTGCACCATCTTTTCCCAAAACCGCAAAACAAAATAAACACAATAATAATGAATATTAAACAACTTATTTCCACTGCGGCACTTGCTACTCTCGCATTCGTGCCCAGTCAGACAAATGCCCAACAGGTACCTCTCGGACGAGAGCTATGGGGCAATGTCGTACATAGCAATCGCTGGCAAGACGGCGATAAGGAGTACGGCTTCTATTCGTTCGGCGTATCAAAGTCAATCGACGTGAACGAGATGTTCACCGACGCTAATATGTACGCCAATGCAAGTGGCGCGCTGGTAGGCGACCGCCTCGACGTGATAAAATTCGACCGCTCTACGGGTTCTATGTTGCACTATAAGTATAGTGTTTCGACTGGCGAGTGTGACGACATGACATATCTTACCGACTACTTCTTGTGGGCTACCGAGACTGCCGTGTCGGCAGACGGCAAGGTGTATGGTGCTTTCTTCACTGGAGATGCTGAGAGTGTAGAGCTTGGTATTGCCGACTATGCCAACAACACACGTAGCTCCATCGGCACGCTGAACCGCTACTATGTGGCTATGGGTATCACAAAGGATAACAGACTCTATGGTATCGGCGACAACGGCAACCTCTACAAGATAGATGTAAACACCGCAAAGGAAACTCTCGTAGGCTCCACGGGTGTCATCGTGAGCGATGCTACCACACAGTTTAATGTGCAGAGTGGCGAAATCGACCACGAGACAGGCATCTTCTACTGGGCTTGTACAGACGTGAAGGGTAAGTCGGCACTCTACACCGTAGACCTCACAACGGGTAAGGCAACGAAGATTGGCGACTTTATGAACAACGAGCAGATTGCGATGCTCTCAATCCCTAAGGAGACAGTGAAGGGCACAGCTCCAGCACTTGCTTCAAACATGAGCCTTGCGTTCGACAAGGCTTCGCTCACGGGTAATGTCAATTTCACTGCGCCTACAACAACATACGCAGGCGGTAAGCTCACCGGCTCGCTCGATTATGTGGTAAGCGTAGACGGCAATGAGGCAACGAAGGGCACAGTCAACGCTGGCGAGAAGGTAAGTGCATCGGTAACAACAAAGCGTGGCATCCATTCTATTTCTGTCATCTGCTCTAACTCGGCAGGTAACGGACCGAAGGCATATGTCAACGGCTTCATAGGCGACGACACGCCACTCAAGCCTGCAAACGTGAAGGCTACGGTGAATGTAACAACGGGTAAGGTGCAGCTCTCATGGGATGCCGTTACGAAGGGTATCAACAATGGATATGTAGGCGATATTACATACAACGTAGTGTGCTATCCTGACAAGAAAGCTATCGCAACAGCTACAACTGTTACGTCTCTAAACGACAACCTGCCTAATGGCGATTTCACTGGATACTACTATACTGTGCAGGCTGTGAGCGGAACTCGTAAGAGCGAAGCGGTGAAGTCGAACAGCGTTTCGTTTGGCAAGCCGGTTGAACCACCATATACATTGACTATCACTAACGAAAACTCTGTCAATGTATGTACAATTCTCGACGCAAACAACGACGGTGTTACATGGAAATATCTGCAGAACGACGGATCTAATCTTCCGGCAATAGAGATTTCTAATGGCGAAGTGACACACGACGACTGGCTTATTCTGCCTGCACTTAGCTTGAAGGCTGGTGTGCTCTACAATCTCACCTATCGTCTCGCAACAATGGGTCAGAACTATCCGGAGTTGCTCGAAGTGAAGTATGGCTCTGAGCCTACAGCTGCTGCTATGGTTCATGAGATTGCGGCGAAGAAGGAGTATTCAAATCAGGAATTCTCTACCATTAAGAATGAACTGGTAGTGGATAAGGATCAGGTGGTTTACATCGGTTTCCACTGCGTAAGTAATCCTGACTGGTGCTACCAACTCATACTCAAGGACTTTACTGTTGTTGGCAACTCGCTGAAGGCTCCGGATGCTGTCACCGAGATATCAACAACCGCAGCTACCGACGGATCGCTCAAGGTGCGCGTTGACTTCACGGCTCCGTCGAAGGCTATCGATGGCAGCAAGCTCGACCCTTATTCTGAACTCGATGTGCGCATCATGCGCGATGGCGAGGAGATACAGTCGATGGCTGCTATTGCGCCAGGTGAGAAGTGTTACTATATCGACAATTTCGCTAAGGAAGGATACAACAACTACAGCATCATTGTGAATAATGAGTACGGAGTAGGTCGCGAGAGTAAGTCGGTTGAGGCTTACGTAGGCGAGGACTATCCTGCAAAGGTTGAGAACATAAAGGCTTCTGTTGGCGATAAGGGCATCACACTTTCTTGGGATCCCGTCACTAAGGGTGAGCATGGTGGTGTAATGCCTGATGATCCTATCTCCTATAAAGTTTACCAAATAAACGAGAGTGGCACTGGTGTCGACTTGGATCTGATTGATGAGGTAAAGACAACAACGGTTAATATAGACTATGATGTTAATACCGGCGATCAGGATATGATCAACTATGCTCTTAGTGCTTCCAACTCAATTGGTGAGGGTCCGCGCGCAATGTCGCCAGGCATCATCGTGGGTAAGCCGTACGAGCTGCCGTTCGAGGAGCACTTCAAGGGTGGTGCTCTTGATAACAAGATGTGGTTTATCACAGAGCTGGGCAGCGAAGAGTCGACATTCAGCCTCATGCAGGGCTTCTCTGCTGACGGCGACGGCGGTTGTGCCGGATATGTAGCGGCTTCTGCTGACGATAGCGCGCTGCTCGGTTCGGGTAAGATTTCGCTCAAGGGTGCTACTAACCCGATACTCGTATTCTCTACAAAGTCGACATTGGCTGAGGCTAAGGGCAAGGTGGTGGTTTACATCCGCAAGCCCGACCTCTCTGAGAAGCAACTCTGCGTTGTCGACTATAGCAAGCTCGACAACTCGGCTAAGGAGTGGCGCACTACGTCTGTCACTATTCCGGCTGAATACAAGTCGCTGCCTTACGTGATGTTCACATTCGTGGCTTCGGCTGACAAGGGCGAGAGCGTCTACTTCGACCAAATATATGTTCGCGACGTAGTGGCTAAGGATATGCGTGCTACAATCTCTGTTCCGTCAAAGGTACGCAAGGGCGACAATGTAACAGCGCGTGTAATGGTTACCAATATGGGTAGCACGACTGTTGATAAATGCACCGTTAACCTCTATGTCGGTGACAAGCTGGTTGCGACAAAGAACGTAACAACGAGTCTCGCTCCTTACGCTTCACAGACAGAGGAACTTACATACAAGACTTCGGTTGTTGATCCGTCACCACTGAAGCTGAAGGCTGAGGTGGTTATCGATGGTGAGGCAACACCTGAGGACAATGAGGATGCTGCAGAGGTAGTTCTCACTGCTTCTACTCTGACAGCGCCGGAGAGCGTTACCGCTTCTACTGCTGATGAGAAGAACGTGGTTGTAGAGTGGACTAAGGTGAACGAATCGTCGGAGCGTGTTACTGAAAACTTCGAGACATACGCAGCATGGAGCATGGATTACTTCGGCGATTGGACTTCTAATTACGTAGAGAAGGGTATCGCTAAGGGTCCGTTCAGCAAGTCTTATCCGCATCCTAACGAGAATAAACGCTTCGCTTACACGCTCGTAGAACCGAACACTTGGCTTAATGCAGAGATTCTCGACAAGTATGCATGCTTGAAGCCTCACTCTGGTACGCACTACTTAGCTTCGTTCTACAGCGTTGAAAACTCTCAGTTCATCCCTGCTGACAATTGGCTTATTTCTCCTGCTCTGCCTGGCGAAGCGCAGACTATCAGCTTCTGGGCTAACAACTTCAATTCGCAGGGCACTAAGTACACGGAGAACTTCGAGGTGCTCTACTCTACATCGGGTATAGCTCTCGACGACTTCAAGTCTACAGGCAAGAAGTTTGAAGCTACTACCGGCGAGTGGAAAGAGTACACGGTTAATCTGCCTGAGGGCGCAACCTACTTCGCTATCCACAACAACACTGCCGACACGTATATGTTTATGCTCGACGATGTTACATACACTGCTGGTTGCGGTAAGGTGCTCGGCTACAACGTTTATCGCGACGGCAAGCTGCTGAAGCGCATCGAACCGAACGCCGAACTTCGTATCACCGACAATGCTCCGAGTGGCAAGCATACCTACGCTGTGTCTACAATCTATGCCGGTGGCGAGTCGGAGGCTACAAAGTCGGCTGTTGTTACTGCTATCGATGGCGTGAGTGTGGATAACGGTACATTCGATGTCTACACCGTAGACGGCAAGCGCATAGCTAAGGGCGTTACATCGCTCGACGGCATAGCACGTGGCTTATACATCGTGAACGGCAAGAAGGTCGTTCGCAAGTAAAGCCCCTCCCAACCCTCCCCGTCGGGGAGGGCTTGGTTTGCCTTAAAGAGGCTTAGGAAGGCTTAGTTAGCAGTTCTTTCTCGGCTTAGAAAGGCCTAAAGAGGTTTAGTTCGGCCTAAGCTCAATCACAAAAAAACACGAGTTGGAAAATCATTCCAGCTCGTGTTTTTTTTATTTCAACTAAAGCAGTATTAGCTTCTGCTCACTTGGAATCCGTTCTTGCACAGGCTCATCTCTACGAAGCGAGCCTTGTCATTCGGGCGATTCTCGTTGAGTATGCAGCGTATGCGTGCCGCAGCTTCAACATCCTTAGCCACCATGTAGAGATAGCCACCGCCACCTGCGCCAGGCAACTTGTAGCCGAGGCAGAGGTCGTCAATCTGTTTTGTGAGTGCTTCCACAGCGGGCGGGTTGGTGCCGGCATCGAGCAGTTGGTTCTGCTGCCATGTCTTGCCAACGAGGCGTCCCATGCGCTCGAAGTCGAGGCGTTGTATGGTGTCGAACATCTCCAGTGCGTGTGCCTTCATCTCGCGCAGTTGCAGCAGTTCGTCGTGCTCGTTGAGGAACATACGGCGCACTATCTCGGCGAGTATGGTCTTCGCTGTGCGTGTAATGCCTGTATAATATAATAGGTGGCACTCGCGGTAGTCGGGCTGTTGGAAGAGGTCGCCAGGCAGGTAGCGCACATCCGGACTCTGACTGAATCCGCGCTCCGTTTGTAGCAGTTTGATGCCAGGCAGGAGTCCGCCGTACTGGTCTTGCCAACCGCCACCTGTGGTGAGCAGCTGCTCGAGCACGAGTGTGCGGTGTCCTATCTCGGTCTTGTCCCAGCCCAGTCCGCAGAAGTCGCTGAGTGCTCCGAGCACGGTTGATGCGAGCAGCGAGCTGGTGCCGAGTCCGCTTCCGGCTGGTATAGCCGAGAGCAGCGTCACTTCGATGCCACAACCGAACGCACGCAACTGCTCTTCGAGCGAGCGGTAGCTATCCTTGCAGAAGCGCGGCAGGAAACCGGCGAGCGAGAGGGCTGCCTTCGGTATAGAGAATGGCGAACCTACAGTGTTGTATGCCGAGAGTTCTTCGTATGTAGTGATTACTTCCGATGCACCGAGGTCGATACTTCTAAGTATGATGTGTGGCTCAGCGCAGGGCTTCACGTATGTCTGCAGCGGTGGTTGTCCGTTGAGGTTGATAGCGAGGTTGACGACGTTGCCGCCCTCCATGAGGCAGAATGGTGGTGTGTCGGTCCATCCGCCGGCTATATCTATGCGCACGGGCGAGCGTCCCCATACAATCTGGTCGGCATACACCGACAGTTGGGGGCGTTGCTTTACGCGCAGTGCCTCGGTGGTGAGTCCCTCGCGCAGCAACGAGAACGCTGCTGCTTCGTACTTCTTAGCCTGCTCGCTGCTCTGTGTACCGCCATTCGTGCGTTGGCGTTCGGCTTCCGAGCGGAACATGGCGTCGCAGGTGCGTGTCAGGAGCGAAGCCGACTCGGGTAGGGCGTTGGGCAGTGCTACGTCGTACTTGCCGTACTCGTGTGCTACGGTCTGCAGGTCGTTCTGGTAGAACACGCTATGCTGCCAGTTCTTCGCAATCATAGGCAGGTTCTTCAGGCGCAACTTCGTGCGCTGATCTACGAGACGGCGGAGGTTAGCCTCGGCACTTATCTCGTCGGCGCTCATGCGCTTCGCCTTCTCCCATATCGTCTTGCCCTCTGCGAGTGTGCTCTCGCCGAGCATCCAGCGCAGCACGATGCCCATGTCGTCGGTGTTGTCAACAATGGGGAAGATGCGTGCTGCCTGCAGGTCGTGTCTGCCTTCTATTGCGTTGAGGTCAATGCCGCGCTCTGCTGCCCATTCGGCGAACGGACGACCGAGGTATTCTACGTCCGCCAAATCGCCGCGGAACTTGTCGTTGAAACCGTACGGGCGTACAGCCCAACTGTCTGCGCCTATGGGCACGATGTCGACACACTGACCCTCGCCGAGCGTCAGCGTCCAGTCGTTCTCGGGCACACCTGTCACAATGTTGTCCTGCGTCAGCGTCCAGTTCTCGCCTACGTATGCGTTCTCCACCCATTCGTTGCGGTTCTGCTGTGTCCACTTCGGCTTCAGTTCGGTGTTCTGCACGAAGATAGACGGATGTGGCTTGCGGTCGTGGTGCATAATCTCGCGCTGGTCGTTCACGATGTTCTGTATGGCGAGCATCGACGAGAGCAACTCGTGCGATGTGCCGAAATGGTAGAACTCGCCACCTGGCAACGGCAGTATCACGGTCTTCAGCGTGTTTACCGCCTCGTCCTTCACGCCAGGCTCATAGCCGAGAGCGCAGCCGAACTCGCCGTACATGTCGTAGTTCACCACCTCGCCCGTGGCTATGTCCGTTCCGTTGGTAGAGCGCTGCATGAGCACCTTCACGGCGCGGTCGGAGAGAATCCATACACCGATGTCGGTGAGGTAGAAGTGGTCGGTGAGCAGTGACGAGAGTGTCTCCACCGACGGCTTCTGAAGCATACACTTCAGCTCGGTTGGCTTTTCGCGCGTACTGACGAACACGCCGTGGTCCTTCGCAATCTCCGGGCCGAGCCACAGACCGTAGCATACGATGTCCGCATCCTCGGGTATCGGCTGCAGCGGTTCGGTGGAGCGTATGTACACGTCGCCGCTCACTATCATCGTGTTCAGACCGCGTGGGGCGATGTCCATGATGCGCTTGTAGAGCGGTACCTGTAGCGACAGCAGGTTCTGGTTCAGACTCTGTCCGCGTTCCCAGCGGAACACTGGCAGCGGTGTAAGTATCTTGCCCGATGGGGCGTAAGACGGCAGTCGGCGACTCTGTCCGCCGGCGTGCAAGAGTAGTCGCTTGTCGGCAGCCAACCATTCATCGAAGCTCATAGCGTCAGCGTTTTGCGCCTTGTAGTCTTCGTAAGCTGCGCGCAGCAACCATGTAGTGCCACCGCCCGAGCCGAGTTTCTTGCCCACAGGGTCGTTTGTACAGAACCACTCACTACGTGGCAGTTCGGTTATCTCGTGGAAACTGCCCACAAGATTTGGGGGCAGCGATAAAAGTTTCTTCATTTGCTGTCTGTATTTGTGTTAAGTATATATATAATAAGGTGTGTGTTGAGATGGTGAGATGTTGTGGTGTTGTGGTGTTGAGGTGTTGTGGTGTTGAGAATTGCAAATCTCACCACCTCACCATTTCACCACCTCACCATCTATTCATACAAATAGAACATACGCTCCATCATTTGCCATTTCTCGTCGCTCGTCGCTTCTGCCGAACAGTTCTGGAACTCAGCCACATGCTTCTCCCATTCCTCCTGGCGGGGTAGGGTGGCGAGACGCTCCATGGCTGCATCCCAATCGAAGTCGACTGGTGTATCCACAATCATCACTAAGCGGTTGCCCAAGATGTAAATCTCCATCTCTAAGATACCAACCGCCTTAATTCCCTCCTTTATCTCGTCCCAAAAATGCTCCTGGTCGTGAGCCTCGCGATACTTGCGAATAAGTTCACTGTCGTCTTTCAAGTCCATGGTCTGCACGAAACGCTTCGTAGGCACACCATATTCCTTGCTTCTATATCCTTCTGTCATAACGATGTGATTTAGTGAGTTTTATACATTATACCTTACAAAGGTACGTAAACAATCGCACAATACAAATAAAAACCGCCAAATTTGTGTCCGAAAAGTAGTTATTTGCATATTTAATTGTAACTTTGCAAAGCTATTTTATTGCGAAATGATTGAATAAACAAGAAGACTAACATGTGGTTTAATTTTTTCAAGGAATTTATTTTGTGGCTCTCAGATATTGATGCCCGTCTGTTGCTTATTGTGAATGGCGCACATAGTCCGTTCTTCGATTCCGTAATGTGGTGTATCAGTGGACGTTGGATATGGGTACCATTCTATGCCGTGCTTGCCTATCTGCTCTTCCGTCGCATGTCCTGGAAGCGTGCTTCGATCTGTTTGGTCACCATCGGACTGATTATCTTGGCGGCTGATCAAACATGTGCAACACTCATACGTCCGGAGATAGGCAGACTGCGTCCTGCCAATCTCAACAATCCGTTGTCGTCCTTCGTGCATGTCGTCAATGGTTATCGTGGTGGTAGATATGGTTTCCCGTCTTGTCACGCAGCCAACACCTTTGCCCTCGCCGTCTTCATGTCGCTCGTCATTCGTCATAAGTGGTTCACAGTGATGATGTTCTCGTGGGCGTTCATCGTTAGCTACTCGCGGATGTACCTCGGTGTTCATTACTTTGGCGACCTCTTCTGTGGTGCTACTATCGGTTCGCTCTTCGCCGTCCTCTTCTATTATCTACAAAACTATTTGTTCAAACGTCTAAATATATAGTACTATCTTAGGAGGGTATGGCATCCTGCCATACCCACGCCCCCCTCTTCCCCACGCTTGCACCTCTCTTTCTTCCGCTTCACGCTCTTCTTTTCCCTCGTTCACCCCATCTCTTTTCCTCTTCATACTCCCTACTTTTGTCATCCGCATCGACCGACGCGGATGCTCGTATCGACCGACGCGGATGCACGCACCGACCGACGCAGACATCCGCACCGACCGACGCGGATGCTCGTATCGACTGACGCGGATGCTCGTAACGACCGACGCGGATGACTTTTGTTGATGTTTCGCAGTGTCAAACCTTTACTTTCGCAGTGCCAAACCTTTACTTTCTTGCCATCAAACCGTTGCTTTTGCAGCTCAAGACCTCCCTTTCCATATCTCACTCCCTCTTTTTCTTGCAATATCTTCCCCCGTTTTCCTCAATCAGCGGTGCTTTCATGTTGTGTGCACCCTCTGGTTGCAGTCCTTAAAACAGTCTCTCTCGCCTATAATAATATAATGTGTGCGTCCACAATGCGGTGTTTTAATTGTAAACAACTGTTAAAACAGGCGTAAAATTTCAACTTTTCCCTTCAAAAGTTTTGGTGGTTTACAAAAAAGCTATACCTTTGCATCCGCTTTCGAATAGCAACGGTGTCTCAAGCAAACGTGAGAGATACGGAGCGAAACAGGAAGCGAACAGAAACAAGAGTTCTTTGAAAAGATTTACATAAGACAGAAGTAGTACAAGAAGCGAGAACGATGAACAATCGTTCTTGGGTAGAAGAAAAACGAACCGTCAAGTTTGTTTGACTTTAAACTTAAAAATGGAAGCTCGTTCTGAACAGATACAAACAAACAACGTTAGTATGCTTAGCTCGGTCTAGTAAGGCTTAGTTCGGCTTATTAAAGTTGGCAAAATATTTTACAATGTAGAGTTTGATCCTGGCTCAGGATGAACGCTAGCTACAGGCTTAACACATGCAAGTCGAGGGGCAGCATGTTGGTTGCTTGCAACCGATGATGGCGACCGGCGCACGGGTGAGTAACGCGTATCCAACCTACCCTTGTCCATCGGATAACCCGTCGAAAGGCGGCCTAACACGATATGCGGTTCTCAGCAGGCATCTAACGAGAACGAAATGTGAAGGAGAAGGATGGGGATGCGTCTGATTAGCTTGTTGGCGGGGTAACGGCCCACCAAGGCAACGATCAGTAGGGGTTCTGAGAGGAAGGTCCCCCACATTGGAACTGAGACACGGTCCAAACTCCTACGGGAGGCAGCAGTGAGGAATATTGGTCAATGGACGAGAGTCTGAACCAGCCAAGTAGCGTGCAGGATGACGGCCCTATGGGTTGTAAACTGCTTTTATAGGGGGATAAAGTGTGCCACGTGTGGCATATTGCAGGTACCCTATGAATAAGGACCGGCTAATTCCGTGCCAGCAGCCGCGGTAATACGGAAGGTCCGGG
>OGGJ01000096.1_pt1 | contig 85884 bp, 63 predicted proteins | sample 1571071 | NCBI WGS metagenome assembly OGGJ01 (sample SAMEA2581954, study PRJEB24529) | metagenome | biome: Human gut stool | place: China | collected 2011
CATGATCGCCATGGTGCTGCTGGCTCACTACGTGTTTCAGGATTGGATGCACATGCTGCCATGCGAGCAGTGTGTCTACATTCGCTACGGCAATCTGGTAATGGCCTTGGGTTGCATCATCGCAATGATCAACCCGAAGGCGCTCTGGGCCAAGGTTGTGGGTTACGTGATTTCGCTTTACGGTCTCGTTTACACAATCATGTGCTCGTGGAAGCTCATCGGCATTCACGATGCCGTGCATTCCGACGATCCGATGGCTATGTTCGGCATGCAGGGTTGCTCGACGGAACCGCACTTTCCGTTTGGTCTACCGCTTGAAAAGTGGGCTCCGGCCTGGTTCCAGCCTACAGGCGACTGTGGCTACGACGCTCCCGTCGTTCCTGACGGCGCCGTATTGAGCGATCTGCAGCGCTGGTTCATCGAGCTCTATCAGTCTTCCGACGGCTGGTACCTGATCCCGCAGTGGAAGTTCATGGACATGGCTTCCTGCTGCCTGCTCGCATGCATCGTTGCGGCCATCTTCCTTGCCGCCATGATCTTCGGCTGGGTGATGCGTGATTTTGTGAAAAAAGCCTAATTTCCAACGGTTGTTATGTTGACTGCTGCGCCTGCTCTTGGCACGAAGCTCGAAGCATGGCGATGAACCATCGCAAAGCCGGATCTCCCGAAGCGTTTTCGTGCCAGATTACGCGGCGTTCATAATGGCCGGCAATGCTAGGCGGAAGCGGTAAAACCTCCAACGGCAGGTAGCGAGCAAGCAACCTGCCGTTTTTTTCGAGAATTTTCACGGTGGCTTCGGTTTCCAAAACCATCCAGGGAGCTGCCAAAAAGTAGGGCATCGAGATGCTCGCTCCGTCGCTTTCATGTGCCATGAGGCTGGCATGGTAACGCACGACAGCTGCCGAGAAATTGTGCGTGACGTTGCTGATTTTGACTTTTGGATAGGCCTGGATATCAGATAGCGACAATTCTCCCTTTTCCTTGTAGATGGCGACCAAAGGATGTCCTTTTTTAACGAGTAACACATCGGGTTCGTCAACAAGTACAACGCTGCGGCATTCGGGCGGAATCGGGTCAAACGGGAACATGGCCAGATCAAGGCGTCCGTTGCGAAGATCCTCAAAAAGGTCGCCGTTGAGGCCGATGACGTCAAGCTTGACTTGTGGAGCTTGCTTCAAGATTCGTTTGAAAGCAGGGAAAAGAAAGGCGAGTACGCCGTTATCCGCTGCCGCAATTCGAAAGGTTCGGGATAAATCAGCCGGATCGAACACGGTCGGCGCCGAAAGCTTCTCGAGCCGTTGCAATACATCGTTAATGTCGGGCAATAACTCACGCATGCGAGCCGTGGGTACCATGCGCGGTCCGCTTCTGACAAAAAGTTCGTCGGCAAAAAACTCGCGTGCCGCTGACAGGGCACGGCTGATGGTGGCCGTGGAAGTACCGAGTTCGTTTCCGGTAAGTGTGAGACTCATCGTTTTAAAAAGCGAAGAGAGAACCAGAAGAACAGTGTTGTCAGGGTAATTGTGGTGGCTTTGATTGTGCATAAAACTCTGCCTTGTTTTAGCCGCTCTTGAGGAGGAACAGTTTCCATCTTAAGCGTCTTTGCAAATCCTGCAACCGCGCGTTGCGACCCGTGGCGATCCAATCTGGGTATGAGCCGATTTCCTTGAAATTCAAGTCTCTATAGACTGATTTGCAAGGAACCGGTTCAATAAAAACGATGAGCCGGTGCGTCGACTAGACCACGAGGAGAAAGACAAATGAAGATTCTTCACTTGACGATTGCCGCCGCTGCCGTTGCCTTCTCAATGGCTGCCAGTGCCGAATCCATGGCGCCCGCTCCCACTCCGAAAGGAACGCATTTGGGCAATGTGATCGTCAACCCCTACGGCTACTCGCCTTTGACGGCTGTTATCAATCGCAACACCAAGCAGCCGACGGATATCAAAGTGACTGTTAAGGGCAAGCCCAACGGAGGCATCGACATCACCTACGACGTCGGTCGCTCGACGTTGCTTTCCAACGACGGCATTCCCGTGTTTGGCCTCTATCCCGACTATCGCAACACGGTTGTCGTGAGCTACAAGCTTGATGGCAAGAAGATTACCGACACGTACAGCATCCTGACGCCGGCGCTCACGATGCCCTACATGGACAACCGCAACATCACGGCTCTGCCGCAGCCCAAGGTCACCAAGCTTGATCCCAAGTTCAAGAACCGTCTGTATCTCGTTAACTCCGGTACACGTCCGCCCAAGGGCTCCGAAGTCAACTGGATCATGCCCAAGACGCCCAAGATGAGCAAGAGTGCAGCTAATCCCTCCGGTGGTTCTCTCGCTTTCGAAACGATTCCTCTGAATTACGTGGTTGATACGCAGGGCGAATTCCGTTGGTGGCTCGAACCCGAAGCCATCTATGACGGCATCAACTACAACATTGCCGATCGCGGCTACGCGATGGGTTTCTTCCCGACCAAGGCCGGCACCTACACGTTCGTTCAGGGCCAACGCTGGATCGAACTTAATTTGGCCGGTCGCGTCGTGGCCAAGCACGAACTGCCGCCGGGCTATATTGATTTGAGCCATGCTTCCTGGGAAATGCCCAACGGTCATGTGTTGCTGCGTGCTGCCAAGTACCGCTACCATCGTCCTGACGGTCAGGTCGTTCAGACCGTGCGCGATTTCATCATCGAAGTCGACCGTTCCGGCAACGTGATCGATGAATGGGATCTGAACACCATTTTGGATCCGACCCGTGATGCTTTGATCAAGAATCTCGACCTTGGCGCCGTCTGCATGAACGTCGACCTTGATGCTCAGGGCCAGAGCGTGGGTTCCGAACCGCTCGCACCGTTCGGTGACGCTGCAGGCGTCGGTACGGGCCGCAACTGGGCGCACGTCAACTCGGTTGCATACGATCCGACGGATGATTCGATCATCATTTCCGCTCGCCACCAGGGCGTGATGAAGATCGGCCGCGACAAGCAGGTGAAGTGGATTCTTGCTCCGTCCGTGGGCTGGAAGAACGGTCTGGAAAAGAAGCTGCTCAAGCCGGTTGACGCCAACGGCAAGGCCATCAAGTGCTCGCCCACGGGCGACTGCGAAGGCGGCTTTGACTTCACGTACACGCAGCACGCCGCTTGGCCGCGCGCTTCCAAGAAGGGCTCGATCGTTGTCTTTGATAACGGCCAGGTTCGCCACTACGAGCAGCCCGCTTTGCCCGAAATGAACTACTCTCGCTTGGTCGAATACAAGATTGACCCGAAAAAGATGACGGTTCAGCAGACTTGGGAATATGGTAAGGAACGCGGTTACGAGAGCTTTGCTCCGATCACGTCCAACGCCGCCTATCAGGCTGACAAGGACACGATGTTCGGTTTCTACGGCTCCGTCGGCTTGTTCGATCAGACCAAGGGTACGATCGGTCGCTTGCAGGAAGTTGATTACAAGACCAAGGACGTGAAGGTTGAAATTGACGTCTATAACAACAAGGCCTCTGCTCCGCACTATCAGGGCCACATTGTGGACCTCAAGCAAGCCTTCGGAAAGTAATCAGATAGTCGTTTAACTGCGATTAAAACGGGAGCGGTTCACAGCCGCTCCTGTTTGTGTCACAAACTCCCGGTCTACTAGCTCATTAAGGTAGTCCGGGAGTTTTTCTATTCTCAGCAAATCCAATAAGTCATGCTTGAGCCTGAGAACAGGACATCCAAAATCAAGAATGCAGGGATTATCGATTATTTGAGGCGAAATAGCTGTATATCGAGAAGTCTGTTTTGGTTTAGCGAAAACAAAGAATCCTGCACCTTTCCGTCAGAAAAATGCAGGATTCTCAAAGGCTCAAAAATTACTAACAATGGTGTCGGTAAGCGACGGACTCAGAACTTATGCATCAGGCCAAAGCCGCCTGTTGTTTGATTGAAATCTGTGCCGGCATCCAGAAGTTGTTTGCCGTCCATAAAAGAGGTGAAGGCGTAAAGCTGGGTGCGTTTACTCAGACTGTAGTAGTAAACCAACGCTCCGAGAAAAGCAGACCCATCGTCTTGCGGATATCCTTCTGCCGAACCGTTAAGTTCTGCATTCAACCACCCAATAGAACCGGCGAAGTAATGCGGCCCCATTGTATAGCCGGCACTCAGATAGACGGTTTGCATATCGAGGCCTTCGGATCTGTCATCGAATGTGTGATTTGGACCGAGGTCCAGCAGCCCGTCCAGCCCGGTTTTGTTGCCGATACGGCGTTCATTGGTTGCCAGGTAGACAATGCCGGAAATCGTGAGCGGAGACATGTCGTAACTGGCAATCAGGTGAATACCCATCGCATCGTCTTTGCGGTCTTTGCCTTCGACCACATGACTGAAGCGTTCATAGGAAAGCACTGTACCGAGGCGTAGACGTTCTCCAACCCAGCCGAGAGCGACTTGGCCGACATGACGGTTGTCAGCCCAATCGTATGCAGTTTCTTCTTCCTCGTTGCCGTTGGAGTACATGGCCTGGTAAACGAAACCGGAAGAATTATTGGATGACATCGCAATCGTGTTATCCAGGCTGCCAGTGTTGTAGCTTATGAAAGCAGGAGCCGGTCCCAGCATACCGGAACGGGTCTGATTGGCACGCATGCGCCCATAGAAAGAATAGGGGGCAGTTGCGCAGGTAAAGTTAGGCAATCGACCTGCTGACACTTCCAGAATTTCATTACCGATGAATACACGGGCAACACGGTCGGCAATGCCGTCTTCTGCGGTGAGCTTGCCGGTATCAACGTGGTATCCCGTTTCAAGTTGGGCACCCGCATACCAACCATTTCCAAGCGTTTCCTTTGTTTGGAGACCAAAGTAGGTATCCATGGGAGTTTGTTTGAAAGCGGCAACCGCCAGACTATCCTTTCCGCCTTCTTGGTGGCTGAAATAAAGGCCTGTTGCTACATTGCCGTAGATCTTAACGTCTGCCGCCTGAGCGCTGCATGCCACGGTGGCGCAGAGGATTGCTGCGACTGTCGGTAAATGTTTCCTGTCCATTTGTGTATGTCCGGTTGGTTGAAATGCTCGACACTCAGACAAGCAACCGCACGGAACAAGCCTTGCATGAAGCTTCCAAGATCGCCGATCCTATTGATCTGCAATCGATTCTATGGGCAGGCCTTCTATCGGTCTATGGGCATTTTCGATGCAAGTTAACCATTTCACTCAACTTGCTATTTTCGTTTTTCGCGAAATGATGTCGAATGAATCAGCATTGAAAAACAAGGAGGCGACTGGACTAGCCTTGCGAAGGGCGACGGTGAAGAAAGGAAAAGGCGCCGACGGTATTGATTGAACCGTTGGACGCCTGAATGAAGTTCACTGAGAAATCCGTGAGTGCTCAGTGACGAATTTGAATCTCGACAAAGGCGCAAAGACAAGCTTTGGACTTGGTTCTCCTATAAGCACTTGATGCTGAAGATGAGACCTTCCAATGAGTAATAAATCCCTTTTAGCGACTTTTTAGCCCGTCTTTGGCGGGATCCAAAATGTTGATTGTGATTTGGAGTTCCACTAAAGAGCAATCACTGTCGTTCGTTATGACGTCGCTTGGTCGCAGGAGTTGCATGTCTCAGGCTGCGAGCATTCGCCGCAAGAGCGATCGGCTGCGTGATACTTGCTGATCACACAATTTTTGCAGTGTGCAAGCGCGTCTTCCGACAGCTGTTCAAAATCGTGGTACTGGCCGGACCAGCGGCAGATGTTGCGCAGGAACGGAACAAGACTGCGACCTTTTTCCGTGAGGGAATATTCCACGCGCGGAGGAATTTCCGGAAACTGGTGCCGCTCGATCAAACCGTGGCCGATGAGTTCCTTCAAAGTGTTGGCAAGGACAGTGTCCGATACGCTGTCGAGCGCCTTTTTGATGTCGTTATAACGGACGCTGTTTTCGGAATAGAGCAGGCACAAAATGCGGGACTTCCAGCGGCCGCTGAAGAATTCGAGAGCGAATTCCAACGGGCAACGCAAATCCTTGGGGAGTTTAGGTTGATACATGACGAAAACACAAAATCTAAAAAGTTGCAAAAAGTATAACCCCCGATTTTTGTCTAATCCAGATTAGATCAAACGGCGTAGGAGCAATTACTCAGAAATTACTTAGTCAATCATTGTTTACTTAAGGTCTTTGCTGTTTTCTTCAAATTCATACAATCGAACCTAGGTGTCGCTTTCCGTCGTCTCGGCACGGCTTTTTTCAAGCTCTACGACCCGCCGAGGCACCAGGAATAAAGAGACGGAAACGGTGCGGGAGACACGCATCGGAACACCGCAGATACGATAAGAAACAGGAGAAGAAGATGGCAGACGTCAAACTTCCTCACATTTCCAGACGCGCTCTGCTGGGCGCGGCCGGGGCCACTGCTGCAACTTCCTCAATGGGCTGGGCGGCGGTCAAGAAAGAGGTAGAGACTCTCAAGAAAAAAGGCTGGAAGGCCTACCCGGTCGGTTGCTGCATGTGCGGCGCCCGCTGCGGCATGCTTGCTATGCATAAGGAAGGCGAAAAGCCTTCGCGTGCGAGCATTCGCATCCTTCCCAATCCCGATCATCCTCAGCGCGGTTATTGCGGCCGCGGTGCTTCGGCGCTCTGGGCATGGGATCATCCGATGCGCATTCGCAAGCCCTTAAAGCGCAAGGGCGAACGCGGCAGCGGTGAGTTCGAAGAAATTTCCTGGGATCAGGCGCTCAACGAAATCGCAGCCAAACTCAAGGCCATCATCGCCAAGGACGGCGAACAGAGTGTGGTTCTCACGAGCCACAACTTCACGGCCTATCAGAACTGGTTTGCGCCTGCCTTCGGAACGCCCAATGTGATCAATCACTCGGCAACCTGCAACTCGGCTTCCACGTTTGCGCGTCGCCTCATTTTCGGTCCGACCTTCTCGGGCTTGGGAAAAGTTGAGCCCGATTACCTCAACGTTCGTTATCTGCTTCTCGTAGGGCGTACTCTGAACTGCGCCATGGGTGTGTTCTCGACAGCTGCACAGGCGCGCGAAAATGGCGCTCGCCTGGTGTTCGTCGACCCGCGCATGCCCGAGGGTGCACTGGGCGAATCCGAATGGATCCCGATCAAGCCCGGTACCGACGCCGCTTTCCTGCACGGTCTGATTTTCGTGGGCTTGCGTGAAAACCTCTGCAATCTGGAATGGATGCGCAAGTGGACGAATTCTCCGTGTCTCGTGACGGATGACTACACGCCGATTACCGAAGACATGGTCAAGCAAGGCGGTCGCAAGCGCTACTTTGCCGTCATTGACGAACACACCGGCAACATCGCCTTCCAAGGTCCCAAGCTCAACGAAAAGGGACAGCCGATCGGCTTTGACGAATCGCCCGACGTACTGCCCGCCATGGATTGGCACGGCGAAGTGAACCTTGCCGACGGCAAGCGCGTGCATGCTCGCACCGTGTTCGTTGCCTTCAAGGAAGCCAACGCCAAGTACACGCCCGAATTTGTGGCCAAGCAAACCGGAATCCCGGCCAAGCGAATCATCGAAACGGCTCGTGACTTTTTCAATCTCGGCGGCGTGTGTGACGACGGCTGGTATTCGTCTCGCAACGGCAACGATGTCGAAGCTTACGAGTTGATGAGCCTCATCAATCTCTTTACCGGTCAGATGGACCGCAAGGGCGGCTTTATCGTGACGCAGGGTGCCGGTGTGGGCGGCCCGGGCGTCAAGAAGGCCGGCACAAAGTGCACGGGACCGACTGGCGTCACCTGGGAAGTCAAACCGGGCAAGCCCATGGACAAGCTTTTCTATCCGGAAGGTATCGGCACGCTGTGGCCTGCACTCGAAGCGGCCAAGACCGGCAAGCCCTATCCGGTGCGCGCGCTCATTATGACTGGCTGCTCGATGTTCCATCGCGAAGCCAACTCCGCGCGACTCATCGAAGGCTTCAAGGCCATGGAACTTATTGTGAGTCAGGACATCTTGCCGCAGGAATCCAACGACTGGGCCGATTATGTTCTGCCGAGCACGTTCTTCCTGGAAAACCACGAATACTTGGGCGTGAATTATGCTCGCGACGGTTGGGCGCACAAGTCCGACGCCATGATCGATCCGCCCGAAGGTGTGGAAGCGCGTCACGACATCTGGCAGTTCTGCGAAATCCTTCGCCGTATCGACCCGGCTCTGGCCGCTCGTTTGGGGTACAACGAAGAAATCAAAGATCGTGCCGGCTGGAAGAAGTGGTTTAACGAACAGCTCGTTGACGGAGCCTGGAAAAAGTTCATTGCCAACAAGAACAAGGCCAAGCCCGGTGAGGGCGATCGCATTGCCAAGGAAGTCGAAGAAAAAGGCTTTGCGCTGGTTAACGTCAAGAAGTATGACCAGACGCCTTACAAGACTCCGTTCACAACACCGACGGGCAAGGGTGAAATCATCAGCTTCTACGCGGTGTATCAACCTTCGGCGAGGAACACCAGTCCGATGCCGGAATATCAGCCGACGAAGGCTTATACGCATCCGAAGGCAGACAACGAATTCATCATTGCTTCGGGCAAAGACTCCGCTTCGTGCTGCGGCGTGACGCTCTTTACGTATCCGACTCGCTTTACGGGGGATCGTACGATCTGGATGAATCCGATTGACGCCGCGCGTTTGGGCATCGAGCAGGGTGACACGATCGAACTCGAAGGTCTCGATTTGCCTGTGAAGGGACGTGCCCAGGTGACGGTTACCAACCGTGTGATCGCTGGCTCTCTCTTTGCTTACGGTTTCTCGGGCGGCGTTCGTACCAAGAAGCTCCTTCCGGAATACGAATGGGTTCGTGAAGGCGTCAATACCAACTGGTTTGCCACCGGCAAGAGCCAGGCGGATTGCGGCAACATGAGCAATAACGTCACCGTTCGCATCAAGCGCGTGTAAGGAGTCAAAAGATGGCGAAAAAACAACTTGCGCATCTTTTTGATGCGACGAAATGTATCGGCTGCCAAGCTTGCATCGTAAGCTGCGTCGAAACAAATTATCCCGAAATGGTCGGCCGTCACATCGAAGGCAAGAACTGGCTGGCTTCCAACATCCGCCGCTACACGGCCAATCTGGCCAAGCGTCCGGTACAACTTCTCGTGCAGTGCCAGCACTGTTCGGAAGCGCCCTGTGTGGAAACCTGCCCGTTCGGCGCTAACTACTACGATGAAAACGGTCTGGTTCGCAATGATCCGAAGCGTTGCATCGGCTGTAACTACTGCATCGCATCGTGCCCCTACGACGCGCGTTGGTCGCACCCGATTACGGGACTGCCCTCCAAGTGCATGGGTAGCGGCTGTCTGGAGCGCATTGAAGACGGACTGCAGCCTGCCTGCGTGAGCGTTTGTCCGGTCAGTGCACGCCTTTTCGGTGATGTCAACGATCCGGAAAGCGACATTTCGCAGAAGATTCGCGTCGCCAAGACGCAGAAGCTTCTTGAAAGTCACGGAACGAAACCTAACTTCTTCGTGGTGGTGCAGAAATGATGGAATTCACAAATCTCACGATGCAGCTTCAATCCGCGAATTGGGGTTGGTCGATTGCATTCTTCCTCTGGTTCATCGGCTTGTCCGGCATGGGGATGTTCCTCAACGGCTGGGTGCGCGAAAAGGCGCTTGTGTACCTGTGCGCCGCAGCGAGTATCCTCGGTACGCTGTTGGTGGTGAGCCACTTGGCTCGACTCACGAATCTGCCTGCAGCGGCGTTCTACGCGCTCACGAGCGGCAGCTTCAACTTCGGCAGCTGGATGATGATCGGCATGGTGCTGCTCACGCTGCAGTGCTGCGCAACAGTGTTTTACGCTCTGTCTCTGGCCGGTGTGTTCAAGAGCTGCGAAGACTTCGTGCTGAGCAACTTCTTTAACCACATCACGATGGCGCTGGGTGTCATTGTCACGATCTACTCGGGCTTTCTGCTTACGCAAGCCGTTGGTGTCACGCTCTGGAACACCGCTTTGATTCCTTTGCTGTGGATCATGTCCGGTATGGCCTCGGCTATTAGTTCCATCGAACTGATGATGGTCTCGGGCAAGATTCCGGCACACAAAGTGCTCTGGAGTCGCCGTACGGCTCTGTGGACGGAAGCGGCTGAACTTTTCACGATCTTTGCCTTTGTGCACGTGGCTTTGAGTTCGTCGTCGGTAGCCGCCCGCGTCGGTGCCGAGTCTCTGATCGATGGCCCGTATTCGATGATGTTCTGGTTGGGCGTCATTCTCTTCGGTTCGATCGTGCCGTTGTCGATTAACCTGATTACCCGCAAGCATGTTGCATTGGCCATTTCGGCTGTGCTCGGCCTGGCCGGCGCCCTGATGCTGCGTGCGAGCGTGCTCTTTGCGGGGTATTACGAGCCGATCTTGTTCTAATAACGACATCTGCCATATGCCGGGAGTCCCGGAGCCTGGGTCCGGGTGAGTCTCTCTTAGCTCCCGGCACCCTTTACGGCAGACTGCTGAACTGATGATTCAGGGAAGGCAGTCTGCCTTTTTTGCCTTTGGAATTCGATCAGCAAAAGTCGAACGGCAGCTCAAGCTGGTCGGTTAGGCTGCGCTTTTTTTGTTTGAGTTTGATGAGTTCGAGGTAGGCCTGCCGATAGAGAAATCGCAGATGCAAGAGGTCGTTGCTGTCAACCGGCAGATCGTAGAGTTTGTCGACAACGACCGTGAGTTGAGAGATGGATGTTTTCCAATGCGCCAGAATCTTGGGAATGTCCAAGTCTTTGTACTCGTACAAATTGATGAAAGGTGACAATTTGGAAGCCGCTACAAGCAATGGTCTGCCGCGCTTTTGTTGCCGGTCTTTTCGGTCATGACACGCCTTTTGCGTATTTCCAAACTAAGCCTGGTGCCGTAATGCAGGCGAGGCACAAAAAGAAGAGTTTTTTTATACTGGATCAAATTTCCGGGATTGGAGATTGCGTCGTTTTTTTGTGTGTGCAAATATTATTTAGCTAGCTATATGACACGGAAAACATTGACCGAAGAGAAATTCTGAAAGTTCAGAAGAAAGGATATTGGTGTTACTCGGGTTTCCTCTCGGCAATAAGTTTTTTCAGAAGTCCGACAAGCAACAGCTGTTCGGCTTGCGTCAAGGTCTCGGAAAAAGCCAGAACTTTGCGGTAGTGTTCCGGAAGCACTGAGGCGAGAACCTGTTCACCCCGAGCGGTGATGCGGACCATCACGGCACGGTGATCCAGCTTGCTGGTACTGCGTTCAACCAGAGGTTGGGCCTCTTTGAGCATGCGGGAGATCATGATGGAGGTGGTTGCATCCGTCACGCCAAGGTGTTGCGCGAGCATGCCGATGGACATTTCGCCGCCTGCGTCCTTGAGTGTCATCAGAAGGGAAAGCTTGCCTTCCGAAAGACGAGCCGTGTCCTGCAGGGGGCGATAGATTTCTTCGCGTGCGATATCGGCGGCACAGGTCAGATGCAACAGAAGATCAACTGCGGACAGATTCTCTTGGCCGACAGTTTGCGGATTGGCGCGCAAAAGACGTTGACGTGGTTTCATATCGTTTCTCAAAGTTTTGCCGACTAATTATAGGGATTTTCTTGGAAAGACAGAATCCTCTGCCGAGACTCCATTCGTTTTGGAGAAAGATAGAAGGCACCTCATTGTCTGTGTAACGCTGATTTCGGGAGCGTTTTGCGGCGTTAGAATCGACGAGCATCGGAAGGAGGCGATGGTGAAGCTCTCAGACTCGACTCAGGGTGTGCTTTATGCGACTGCCGCCTATTTATGGTGGGGATTTCTGCCTTTGTTTTGGGCAATCTTCGATCCGGTCGGCAACGGCTGGGAGGTGATCGCGCATCGCATCTTTTGGACGGGCGTACTGTTAGTTGTTTGGATTGCCTTTGTCCTCGGCTTTACCCGGTTCGTTACCTTTGTGAAGGCGATCTGGCAGTCGCGTCGGCAAAAAGTTCTGCTTTTGTGTGCGGCCGTGGTCTCGGCTCTGAATTTCTGGGTCAATGTGGCGGGCGTCATCACCGGGCACGTGGTGGAGCTCGGAATCGGTACGTTTTTGACGCCGCTTCTGACCATTGCTTTGGGGATTGTATTTTTCCATGAGCGGCCGCCTTTGCTCACGTGGATTGCCATAGCGGCAGCGTTGGTCGGCGTGGCGGTCATGATTGTTCAGTTCGGCCGCTTTCCTTTCTATGCATTGATGGTTTCATCGACTTGGGCGGCCTACGGGGCACTGAAAAAAGCCTTGATGGTTGACGCCGTTTTGTCGCTTGCCGTTGAAACATTCCTGATGATGCCGCTGGCTGTCGGCTATGTCGCTTATTTGACGGCAATGGGAGCCTCACATTTTTCGCCGACGGCCGATCCCGGGCTTGCCGCGGCTTTTGTTGCAACCGGCGTGATGGCGGCTGTGCCTCTGGTGGCTTTTACAATCGGTGCCATGCGTTTGTCGTTGAGCGTTTTGGGTTTTATCCAGTATCTGGCGCCGATTCTTATCGTGGCGCTCGGCGTTTTCGTCTTCGGCGAGCCGTTCGGAGCCAGAGAGATACTTCCGCTTTCCTTCATTTGGCTTGGCATCGCGGTCTTTTTGGCTGGCCAGGTTCGCGAACATAAAAACTCTTCACAATTGCATGCGCGTTCTTAAGGTGCGCGAATGGTTAGATGCGCCATAATCAACGCAAGTCTTTGCAATCGGCAAAGATGCAGTGACCCAGTGGACTGAAAGGAGTTCTACCCATGACCAAACTCACTCGTCGCAGCGCTCTCGGCCTGGCTGCAGCCGCATTGGCGTTGAGTACCACGGCGGCTCAGGCAAAGCCCGCCAAAGTTCCCGAAGGCTGGGACGGCAAGAAGATGTATGAAACGATGACCAAGGACGGTGTGGGTTTCCGCTCGCCGACGCCAGCAAGCGTCAAGAAGACGGCGCACGTCTTTTTTGACACACAGTGCCCGGACTGCATCCGTCTGATGGATCGCATCATGCCGTTGCAGGATCGCATCGCCGTGGTCTACTACCCGATCGCGTTGCTCAACCCGCATTGCGAACCGCAGGGTGCGTTAATTCTCGGCTCCAAGGATCCGTACGCGATGCTCATCAAGCATCACGAACATTTCCGTGACAAGGATTTCCGTGGCCTTCGCTATGAGGGTGCTGATCTGCCGTACGAACTGCGCAATAAGGTGTGGATCAACACCAAGTTGCACCGCCGCTGTGGCTGCCGTGCTGTGCCCTACGGCGTGTATCTCAATTCCAAGGGCGAATACGTGCCGTTTGATGAAAACCTGACCACGGACGAACTGGCCAAGATTTTCGAACTCTAAACGCGGTTCTTTTGTGAGCCCAACGAAAGCGGCGCGTGTCAGGCAAAAAGGCATTGCGCCGCTTGTGCTTTCCAGAAAACCAAGGATTTGAAATGCGTCTGCGTGCTTTGATTGCTTTGGTGCTTTCCGTTTTTCTTGGATTTATGGCTGCCGTCAACGCTTATGCGGCCGACAAGCGTTTTTACGACGAGCAGGGACGTTATCAGGGCAAAGTGGATGACAGTGGTCGGTTCTACGACAGGCAGGGACGCTATCAAGGCAAAGTGGACGACAATGGCCGGTTCTACGACAGGCAAGGACGCTACCAGGGCAAACAGGATGCCAATGGTCGGTACTACGACAGACAGGGACGCTACCAAGGCAAACAGGATGCCAACGGCCGTTACTACGACAGACAGGGGCGTTATCAAGGCAAACGTGACGCAAACGGCCGTTTTTACGACAGACAGGGACGTTACCAAGGTCGAGAACAATAATCGGCAGCGTTAATTAATCGCCGGCTTTTTCCGTTTCCGACCATTCGCTGTAGGGTCTCTCGGATAAGGCCGAGTTGTAGTAGCGTGTGAGGTGCGTGACCTCCCGGCCGATCCAGGGCGGCAATTCCACGGTTTCGTTTTCAGAGGTCAATTCCACTTCAGCAAGCACTAAACCTTCGTTTTCACCGAAGAAACGGTCGACCTCCCAGATCTTGCCCGCATACGCAACCTTGGTGCGGGTCTTTTCAATGAGCGGCTTGAGCGCCAGCGTATCGAGCAAGACGGCCGCTTCATCGGTCGGAATGGCGTACTCGAACTCCGTGCGCACGGCGCCCTTATTACGGCCCTTGATCGTGAGATAAGCCTTGTCGCCCTTGATGCGTACGCGAACCGTGCGCTCAATGTCGCGCGACAGATACCCTTGACGGACCAGTTGGGGTGTTCCGAGCCGTTGCCATTCGTCGGATGTCACCAAAAATTTGCGTTCGATTTCCAAAGCCATTTTTCTGTCCTATTTTTTCTGTTCTTCCAAACGCTCGACGCCGGGTCCAGAGAGCTCGCTGCGGCCGCCCGAAACGGGGGTGACGTCAATCAGGGTGGTGATGCGTTCGCGCACTTCACCCACGTGCGAAATGATGCCGATCATCTTGCCCTCGCTTTGAAGCGCCGCGAGCGCATTCATGGCGTCTTCGAGCGTATCGGGGTCGAGCGAGCCGAACCCTTCGTCCAAAAAGAGCGACTCGACGCGAACATTGCGGCTTGCCATTTCGGATAGGCCCAGAGCGAGCGATAGGCTCACCAAGAAGGATTCGCCGCCCGACAGGTTGTCGGCACTGCGCTCCACGCCGCCTTGAAAGGCGTCAATCACGTTGAGTTTCAGGGGTTCAACGGCGTCTTTTTTGAGGATGTAGCGCTGAGAAATTTTGGACAAAGCACGGTTGGCGTGATGCAGCAGCGTTTCAAACGTCATTGACTGCACAAAAGTGCGGTAACGTTTGCCGTCGGCCGAGCCGATCAGCGCATTGAGTCTTGACCACAGCGCGAGCGTTTTTTCCTGAGCTTTGATCGCGTCGAGTTTCTCGGCAAGCCGTTGTTTCTGCGCGTCGTCCGTTTCGATGAGCCCCTGCAGGCGCCCTTTTTCGGCGGTGAGGGTATTCATCGATTCGCGAAGAGATTCGATTTCGCCGACAAGAGACGCCAGTTCAATCGTTGGCTCAATCTTGGAAGCAAGCTGTTTGAGCTTTTCCTGAGCTTGCCGAGCGGTTTTGGCAAGTTCCTCGCACCGGGCATCCAGTCGGGCGTACGTTTGCTGCCGGGCGTCGATTTCTTCGGCGGTAAGCAGCGCGGCTTCCCAGAGGGAATCTTCGGCAAAGCCCGCGGCGGTGCGCTCCTGCGTCCAGACCGACAAGGCGGCTTGTAAGGACTCGGTATCGGAAGCGGCTTGTTTTTCGGCCGCGTCGAGTTGCCCCTGCGTGACGTTGACAAGCCCCTTGAGGCGCAGCGCTTCGGCAGTCCGCTTTTCGGTGAGCGCGAGCGCTGCGTCACGCCGGTTTTTGAGGGCGGCTTCTTCGGCCTCGGGCGATTTGTCACCGAAAAGGGCCGTACGTTCGGTTTGTTTGAGAGAGCGTTCGTTTTCCAGTGAAGTGATGACTGTTGCCAATTCCGTGCACTTGGCGTCGAAGGCGTCCTGTTGGCGGCGCTGCTCCTGCATCGTTGTTTTTAAGACGGCGATTTGTTGCCCGATTGTTGCCAAGCGCGTGCGTTTTGTCTGGAACGTGTCGACTTCCGTTTGCAGTTTCGTGCTCCACGCCTTGGCTTGCGCTGCCGTTGCGGGCACTTTGATCAGCCCCGCACAGACGCGGGCCAGCCCGTCTCGGGCCGCGAGCAATTGCGCGGCAGCCTGTACGTTTTCGTTCTGAGCACTTTGCAAAGTGGCTTGTGCTTGCGTGCGTTTGGCTTCACAGGTTTTGACCGCCTGAGATTGCGTCTCGAATTGCGCTTTAGCTAGATCCAACGATGAGATAAGGTTATTGCGTTCGTCATCAAGCGAAGCGAGTTTCTTGATTTTTTCAGTGAGCGCCCCTGCTTTCTCCCTCGTTTCTTCATAGACTGCACGGATATCCGCAGGGGTTGTGACGGAAACTGACCATTGGCCAGCCAGAGACTCAATCGCTTGCAGTTCTTGCAGGAAGACTTTTTTCAGTTCCTCGAGCGCTTGCTGCTCGGCTTTGATCGAACCGTCGAGTTTGGCGAGCTCTTTAGCAAAAACGGTGACGGATTTTTGCGCGTCTTTCCAGTCTTTTTTGGTGCGATCGAGTTTTTGCGAGTCGTCTGACAGGATCGAGGGACGGCTTTCGGCATACGGGTGATGCACGGCACCGCACAATGGGCACGGCGAGCCGTCAACGAGTTTGGCTCGCTCGTCGCTGAGGCGTTCCACCAAAGAGCGCATGGCAGCGGTCTGTTCAAGCGCTTCCACGGTGTCGGCAAGAGAATCAGTCAGCTTGACCTGTGTTTCATAGCGTTCTTTGGCGACAGTCCAGTCTGCCTGCAATTTGCCCAACAGTTCCTTTTTGTTGTCTATTTGGCGGGATTTTTCTGCTTTTGCAGTCAATTGCTGCAAAAGCTGGTTGAGCGCCGCAGTCCGAGCGTCGGTTTGAGTCTTGAGCTGCGTCCACTCCTGCAGGGTTTTGCCGGCGGCGCATTCGGTGCGGGCGATTTCGACCGCAGAGAGTTTCTCCTGTAACGAGTGGATTTTGGCCTGAGCGGGTGCCAATGCCAGTTGAGCGTCCTGAGTCGCTTGAACGGCAACGGCGAGTTCGGCCTCGGCCTGTTGATGCGCTTTTTCACGCTTGCTGCGGTTAGTGTCGGCGTCCGCAAATTGAGTCAGAGCCGTGGAAATCTCGGCTTGTTTGGCAAAAAGACGCGCAGCACGGGAATCGGGGGCAGTGTCGGCTTCCAGTTTTACAGCTTCCTCCGACAACGTTTGAATTTCAGAGGTTGCCGCCAGCGTTTTAGCCAGACTTTGTTTTAAAAGTGTTTCCTCGCGTGTCTTTTCGGCGACTTTTTCAGAGATGCGCTTGGTGTGTTCGGCAATGGCCGTATCGTGCGCTCGCACCGCCTGCGTAACAGGCAGCAGTGCCTCATATGCTTTGGCGAGATCAACGGAAGCAATGCGGGCTTCCTGCAAAAGACTTTGGGCGTTGCCGGCCTCTTTGTCGGCTGCCGCAAGCGCGCCGGTGAGTTTTTCACACTGCTGACGAGCGCTTTGAACACGCAACTGAGCCTCGTGCAGCGCCGTGTGCGTCGGCTTGATCTTGAGCGCACGGCGAGCCACTTCCGTTGCATGGCGTTCACGTCGCAGTTCTTCGATGGTTGCTTTGACCGAAGTGAGTTCTTTTTGCGAAGTCTGCAGTGTTTCAGAGGTCGCATCGCGTTCCCGCACGAGGTCTCGGACTGCTTCCTTAGCTTTGACGGTATCTTCAAGTGCGGCGCATTTTGCTTTGACTTCGCAGAGCGCAGAAAGCGTTTGCTGACGCTCGGTGTCGGCCATTACGCCGACGCCGCCCGCTTCCGATTTGAGGTGCTCGAGAGCGGTGTTCTCGCTTTTATACCGTTCATAGACGGCTTGCGAGATTCGCGAATAGATTTCGGTGCCGGTGATGGCTTCGAGCGCGTTGGAGCGTTCGTCTTCTTTGGCTTTCAGAAAAACCGAGAAGTTGCCCTGCGCCAGAAGCGCAGAGCGCGTGAACTGATGGAAGGTCAGGCCGGTGATTTCTTCAATGAGTTCGGCAAAGCGCTTCTTGTATTTGGCTTCCAGAATGTCCCAGTCGCTTCGCTCGTTGTTCCAACGGCTAAGCTCAATGCCTGATCCCTGCAAACGACCGTCGGCGCGGCTGCGAGCGCGGCGCTGCGAATAGAGCGCTCGATAGCGAACACCTTTGGCAAGGAAGGTGACTTCGCTTTCCATGATTCCCGTGCCGCGGGTCATCGCTTCGTTGGCGCTGCCCGTGAGTTCGCCCAGGCGGGGTGTGCTGCCGTAAAGCGCAATGCAGATGGCATCCAGAAGCGACGACTTGCCCGCGCCGGTGGGGCCGCAGATGGCAAAAAGGCCGCCTGCGGCATACGCGGGATCCTCAAAGTTGATCGACCAGTTGCCTTTGAGCGAATTGATGTTTTGAACGCGTACTTTGAGGATTCTCATTGCGGTTCTCCTTCCTTGCGCACGACCGCGAGAATCTCGGAGTAGGCGTCAGTGAGTTCTTTTTTGAGTTCTTCGGAAAATTCTGTGCCGCAGGCTTGTTGCTTTTGCAGGCAAAGCTCAAACATTTTTTCTGGCGAGATCGCTTCGACGTCGCTGACAACATCGTCGACGGAAAGCTGCGCGGCGGCAACCGTGAGGCTTACCACACGCACCAATGTGACGGTGCTGTTTTGCACAATGTCGCGGCACTTGGCGGCAAGATCCGGTGCAAAGGTACCTTCCGTGTGCAGCACCTCGCAGAGGACCGGACGGCCGGTCGCAACGAGCGTACTGAGTTCTTCGGTGACTGCCGTTTCGTTGCCTGTGATTTGCACCAGCGTGTCGAAAGCGGGCACTTCCAGCGTGCGAACGGTACAGGCTTTGCCCTGCGTTTCCATGATGCAAACGCTTTTTGAGGCTTTGCGTTCGGAAAAGTCCAGCGCAATGGGACTGCCGCAATAGCGGCGCGTCTCGTTTCCGGCCAGACGCTGGGCTTTGTGCAGGTGCCCCAATGCCAGATAGTTGATTTCGGGCGGAAAGGCCGCGGCGGGAATCAGGCCGAGAGAACCGATATAGAGGTTGCGCTCTTCGTCGCTCGGGTCGCTGTCGGCGGCAAAGAGGTGCCCGGTGGCAATGTAAGGGATGTCGTTTTCACCGCGCAATTCGAGCGCAGTTTGTGTCACACGGCGATAGTGCTCTGCCGTTGCCGAGCGAATCTTTTCTTCTTTGTCCTGCTGTGTTTCGTTTTCGGTGCTTGTGCGCAGATCACGTTCGCGTAGATAGGGTACGGCCGCAACGACTGCCAGAGGTGTTCCGGCCGCATCGCGCAACAGCACGACTTCGTCGGCCGGATCGGCCGTCGCCTGACCGATAACGGTGATGTTGAGCGCTTCAAGAAGTGTGTCGGGGGCGTTCAAAAGTGAAGGCGAGTCGTGATTGCCTCCGGTGACGATCACGTGGCGGCAGTCGGTGGAAGTGGCCACGGAAGCCAGAAACCGGTAGTAAGCACGCTGCATACGGTGCGAGGGGGTGGCGTTGTCGAAAACGTCGCCTGCGATGATCAGGCAGTCGATTGTCTCGGTGCGGATTGTTTCGGTGAGCCAAGTGAGAAATTTCTCAAAGGTCTCGTCTCGGTTGACGCCGTATAGACTGCGTCCGAGATGCAGGTCGGAAGTGTGAAGAAAGCGCATGAAAGTCAATAAGCCGGTCAACAATGGCAATAGTGCACTATAGCCGTCTGCTGCCGGACTCGCGATTTTTTTCTTAACGCAGTTCCTGCCACCAGGGACCGGTGTCGCGCGCCGGGTTGTCCAGCGCAACGATTTGTCCGATCAGCGGCGTGGAAAGCGCAATGCCAAGCGATTGCGCGTTGGCAAGCGCCGCTTCCAAAGGAGCCTTCCAAGTGTGACGGCTCAAGTCGAACTTGGCGTTGTGGCACGGCATGACAAAGCGGGGACGCAGTTCGGAAACAGCCGCTTTCCACGCAGGCGGCATCAGGTGAATGCCGGCCCAGTCGGTGTTGTACTGTCCGTCCTCGACGATGGCAAAGTCAATGCGTCGAAAATCCGTGGCGATTTGGCGGAAATGGCGTCCGTAACCGCCGTCGCCCGAGAGGTACAACGTTACTCCGTCGAGATCCATCACAAAGCCCGCCCACAGCGTCGTATTGCGCTCGAGCGTTCGACCCGAGAAATGTTGGCTCGGCACGCAGGTGAGCGATCCCTTGTTCGGCAGCGCGATTTTTTCGCCCCAGTCCATTTCCGTAATGCGCTCGGCTTCCCATCCCCAGTATTCGAGATGGGCTCCCACACCGAGTGGGCAGACGACATGCGCCGTGCGATTCTTCAGGTCACGCATCGTGAGCATGTCCAGATGGTCGTAATGGTCGTGCGTGAGAATGAGCAGATCGAGCGCTGGAATGTCGCGCGGCTGATAGAGGTCGGCTCCTGCGAAAGGCTTGAAAAAGCTACCCAACGGGAAACAGGCGTGCAAAGCGGGGTCTACGGCAATCGCGAGACCGGCAAGCTTTAGGTAAAAGCCTGAGTGTCCGAACCAAACCATCTGCCCGTCGGCGAGCGTAGTGAGATCGGTTTTGATCGAAGGAATGCGCTCAAGCGGCCGACGCCCTGTCTTGTCTTCGGTGAGAAACCGTAGCATCCCTGAAGAGCGTTCCCGATCGATCGGATCAATGACCGGCGTAAGGTTGTGAAACGTGCCGTTGCTGAAATTGGGCGACGCCTGCATGCGCTCCAAGCGCGCTCCGGTCGGCTTGGAGCCCAGCGCGGAAAACGCTTGCGTGCTTTCCTGTACGGCAGCGCACAAGGGACCGGCGGCGGCAGCGGCCAAAAAAGCGGCGGAAGTCAAAACGGTACGGCGTTGCATGTTTTTGGGACCACAACCAACAAAATCTGCTTGTCGTACTTTACCTTGTCGAGAAGCTCGAAAGCAGCAGGCAAACGGAATTTGCACGGATTGAGCAAAAATCGGGTATTGAAATGCCTACGATCGTTTTGCTTGCAGTGCCAGACGGATCAGGCGGACAGCTTGATCGGCCATGTAGAGCGGAATGTTGAGTACGTCGCCGTCCAAGCGCAGATTGTCCAGCGAAAAGCGAACGCCCAGTGGCGTTTGTTCGGCAAACTTCTCCTGATATTTTCGAAGGCTTCGCGCTTTGACACATCAATGACCTCACAAAATTCTTAATAAAAATGTGAGAAAAATCACAAAATTATGAATTTTTATGTGATTTTACGAAGCGCAGAGACACCTTTTTCAAGGTCAAAAAAGCCCGACACCGGAGGCATCGGGCTTGGGGTTACGAGATCAACCGTCTTGGTTCGGATCAGTAGTTGTAGCCTTCCTTGAGCCAGCGGGCGACATCAAGAGCACAGTAGGTGAGGATGCCGTCGGCGCCGGCGCGCTTGCAGCAGATCATCGATTCCATCGTGATCTTCTTTTCGTCAATGCAGCCGGCCGCGGCAGCGCACTTGATCATTGCGTATTCGCCTGAGACGTGGTACACGAAGGTCGGTGCCTTGAATTCATCCTTGACGCGGCGAACCACATCGAGATACGGCATGCCGGGCTTGACCATGACCATATCAGCGCCTTCGGCCAGATCGAGCCCCACTTCCCAGAGCGCTTCGTCGCTGTTGGCGGGATCCTGCTGATAGACGGCCTTGGTGGACTTGCCGAGGTTGCCAGAAGAGCCCACTGCGTCGCGGAAGGGACCATAGAAGGCACTGGCGTATTTGGCCGAATAAGCCATGATGCGCGTGTGGATAAAGCCTTCTTCTTCTAACATCTTGCGGATGACGCCGATGCGGCCGTCCATCATGTCGGAGGGAGCCACAACGTCAGCGCCGGCTTGAGCCTGGGCGCGAACCTGACGCACGAGCATTTCAATGGTTTCGTCGTTGAGGATGTAGCCCGTTTCGTCGATGAGGCCGTCCTGACCGTGCGTGGTGTAGGGGTCAAGCGCCACATCGCACATGACGCCCAACTGCGGGTAAGCAGCCTTGATGGCCTTCACGGCGCGCGGAATCAGACCGTCGGGATTGGCGGCTTCAACGCCGTCGGGAGTCTTCAGTTCATCGTCGATGTGCGGGAAAAGAGCCACCATCGGGATGCCGAGCTCAACCATTTCGCCGCAAAGCTTCAGCAGTTCGTCGATTGACAAACGGTTGACGCCGGGCATGGTGGGAACGGGCGTGACCTTGTGTTCGCCTTCCTGCACGAACACCGGCAGGATGAGGTCGTTGGGCGTGAGAACGGTTTCACGCATCAGTCGACGAGAAAAATCGTCATGGCGCATGCGGCGCATACGCACGAAAGGATACTGTCCAAGGGTCTGCATTTTTCAAAAGTCCCCGTGAGAATAAAGAATACTGAAAGGTTACGCCGACGGCGTGTCTGCCGACAGGCGCCCTTCCGGATCAATCCAGGTTAAAAGTCGTTGCTGAAGTTCTTCGACGCCTTCTTTTTTAAGTCCCGAGAAAAGCTGAACTTCCACATGATCCCCGAGCTGTTGAGCGCGGGCGCGGGCTTTGGCAAGCACCGTATTGCGTTCGGCACGCTTGATCTGGTCGCATTTGTTAATGAGCCAGAGCTGGCGCACGTGACTGCGTGACGAAAAAAAGTCAATGAGCCACTCGTCGGCCGGCATAAAGGGACGACGAGCGTCCATGACAATCACGATGCCGGTGAGCGACGGACGATCGGCAAGGTAACCGCCGATCAGTCGGCTCCAGGTTTCGCGGATTTCCGGAGCGGCTTTGGCGTAGCCGTAGCCCGGCAGATCCACCAGGTGTGCAATCTGCTCGCGTTCCTTGCTGTCGGGAATTTTGCGAGAAAGCGTAAAGAAGTTGATAAGTTGCGTGCGGCCCGGTGTCTTGGACGCAAACGCGAGGCGCCCTTGACGGGTGAGCACGTTGATGGTCGTGCTTTTGCCGGCGTTGGAGCGGCCGGCAAAGGCGATTTCAGGCAGGCCCGCGCCGGGCAGTTGGCTCACGGCGGCGGCCGAAGTCAGAAAACGTGCGGAGTCAAAAAGCGACATGGGTCACACCAAAAAGAAAGACAGAGAGATGTTAGAAAACAAAACTGAGAAAACCGTTAAGCTTTTCTGATTTGCGGAATGTCGGCGTTGTCGATCGTATCGATGAAACCGCCGCCCAGACAAACTTCGCCTTGATAAAGCACGGCGGATTGCCCCGGGGTGGCGGCCCACTGCGGGACGGGGAACGAAAGGTCGATGCTTTCGGCATCAACCGATGCGACCTCGCAGGCGCCGTCGGGCGCACGATAGCGGGTTTTGACCGTCACGGGTGTGCCGGGTTCGGGAGCGTGTCCCGACACCCAACTTGTGCGCACCGCTTTGAGCGTATGCGTGTTGAGCCACGGGTGTTCATGCCCCTGTACGATCCAAAGCGTATTGGTGGCAAGGTCCTTGCGGGCCACAAACCAAGGCTCTCCCGTGCCCTCTCGGCTGCCGCCCACGCCGATGCCCTTGCGCTGGCCGAGCGTATAAAAACTCAGACCCACGTGTTCGCCCACGATTTTGCCCGTATCGGTACGAATGGGACCGGGGTGCGTCGGAAGGTAGCGAGAGAGAAATTCGCGGAAAGGCCGCTCGCCGATAAAGCAGATGCCGGTTGAATCCTTTTTGCCTGCAACCGACAAATCGAGCATGCGTGCGATTTCTCGTACCTTGGTTTTCGGCAGTTCTCCTACGGGAAAAATCGCCTTTTCCAACTGTTTTTGATTGAGACGATGCAGGAAGTAGCTTTGATCCTTGCTGCCGTCGAGACCGCGCAGAAGTTCAACGCCGTTGTCGGTCTGACGCACGCGCGCATAGTGTCCGGTGGCAATCTTCTCTGCACCCAATTCCATCGCGTAGTCCAAAAACGCGTTGAACTTGATTTCCGAATTGCACAACACGTCCGGATTGGGTGTGCGGCCGGCCTGGTACTCGCGCAGGAATTCGGAAAATACGCGCTCCTTGTATTCCTTGGCGAAGTTCACGGCTTCCAAATCGATGCCGATTTTTTCGGCCGCACTTGCCGCATCGAGAAAGTCCTGGCGGCTAGAGCAGTATTCGCTGTCATCGTCATCTTCCCAGTTTTTCATGAATACGCCGGTGACGTCGTATCCTTGTTCCTTAAGAAGCCAGGCGCTCACGGCGCTGTCAACGCCGCCGCTCATGCCCAGTACCACTTTGACTGCCATCGCACAAATCCTTGAAAAAAGGGAAAGACAAAACGAAACTCGCGGCCCAAAACCCTCCGTCGACTTTTTTTGAGAGTCGAAAACAGTGGCTTTGAGGCCGCGATGTACAAACGGACGCCGCGGTGTGCGGCACCGTCAGATCATCTGAGATCGAATTTTAGTGGACAGTTCCCACGAGCGGCTGTACGTCGGCCTGAGTGGCGTGGCACAGCAGACATTCGTGGCGCGAGGCAGACACGGCAAGCTTGCCGTTGACTTTGGTCCAGTGGGTGGCAGGCATTGCGGTGGCTTCGCCCTTTACCTTAGCCGCGCCGATCTTTGCCTGATTGCCGTGGCACATGATGCAGGGGTTGTTTTCGCGCGTGATCTTGAAGTTGTCGATCGCGTGCGGAATCATCGCGGGCATGCCCATTTGGGTTTCGCGGTACAGTCCCGCGTTTTCGCCGTAGGCTTTCGGCGTCGGCGTTTCAAAGGGGCTCGTCTTTTCCAGACTCATCGTGTTGATGTCGACGGGCTGCTGCACGGCGCAGGCCGTGATGGCAACAGTCGCAGCGATGGAAAGGGCGGCTGTCAAAATCAATTTTTTCATGGCTCACTCCAGAAATTCTTTACTCGTTGTTCGACTCGGTTGCTTGCGGCTTGGCTTGAAAACGCGTGGCAAAACGAATGGCGTTTTCTGGACACACGGCAGCACACCGACCGCAGTTGGTGCACTCGCCCGAGGCAATGAAGCCTCGTTGAGCCGCGAGCTTGAAATTGAGTACATGGGCTTCGGGACACACACGCAGACAGTCACCGCATTTGGTGCAGCGTTCGTTGTCAAAGATGGGTTTGACGACGCCAACTTTGCCGACAACGGACCAGAAGGCGCCCAGCGGACACAGATGTCCGCACCAACCGCGCTCCAACAGCAGCAGGTCCAACGCAAAGACGCCCGTGACGGCCGCCACAAGTCCTGCACCCACGCCCCAGATAAGTTCGCGCCACAGGAAAGCCTGAGGACTTACCCACTCAAAGGCGGCGGTGCCGGAGACGGCCGAAGCAAGCAGCGCGCCTACGGCAAGCGCGTAGCGCGCGTGACGCGACAGACGCAGGCTTGACGCCGGGACGTTGAGCGACTTACGGACGCTGAAAGCGGCATCAGTGACGATGTTCATCGGGCAGACCCATGCGCAAAAGGCGCGGCCGCCCGCAATCACATAGATCGCCAGCACAATGAGCGCGCCCGTGACCATCGTGAGTTCCGGTTTGTGTCCGGCAAAAAGCTTTTGCAGGAGCGCAAACGGGTCCGACATGGGAACGGTGCCGGCAATGAGTGAACTCGTGAGCGTACCGTTTAAAAGCGGTTCGCCCAACAGCGTCCAGCCAAGCCGAACGGTACCGATGAAAAGCGCGAGCACGGCAAGCTGCACGAAGCGGCGAGCCACACTGAGCGCCAACATGCGCGACTTGATTTTCTGCGGCGAAACCGCAGGTAAAGAGGCTTTTTGACTCATAGCAGCGGATCGTCCATGTTGTTGAGAAAATCAAGCCCGCCGGGTTCGGTCGGCGTTTCAGGCTTCTTAACTTCGGGTTTGTCGGCCGGATTGCCCGGATGATGCGGCTGATCTTTGCGCCAACCCAGACGATAGTGCTCGCCGATGCGGCCCAGGAACGTCTTCGGATCAATGATGTTGATGGCCGGCACCTGTGTCGGACACCCGTAGACGCACAACCCGCAGCCTGTGCAGTGATCGGGATTGATCACGGGCACGAAGACGGCATGTTTGCTCAATTCGCGCGGATGGGGCTTTAAGAGCAGCGCCTCGTTTCGAAGCGGACAATCGCGGTAGCAGACTTCGCAACGCAGCCCTTGCCAGCTCAGACACGAGTTGGGGTCGATGGCGGCAATGCCCATGCGGGCTTTGCGAATCGAGTCCAACTTGCGGTCCAGGGCGCCTGACGGGCACACCTTGACGCAGGGAATGTCCTCGCACATGTAGCAGGGGATCTTGCGGGGCTCGAAGTAGGGAGTTCCGTAGGGAACTTTGGCTGCGAGTTTGGCAAGCTTGAGCGTGTCGAAGGGGCAAGCCTTGACGCACAGGCCGCAGCGGATGCACTTGTCGTAGAAGGCATCATCGGCGCCCGGCGGCAGCGGTTCAAAGCCCTTGGACTTTGCGGTGCCCACGAACGCCGTAAGACCGGCGCCTGCGGCAGCCGCAACGCCTGCGCCTTCCAGAAGAAGGCCGAGAGCCTGACGTCTTGTCGCTTTGATCGTCATCGTATCGGTTGGGTTTTCAGTAAAAGCCGTGTTGTCCGAAGCTTTCTCCCGAAGCCGTTTTACTGCAGTAAGACGGCTTCAGAGAGATAAGCGCGTGTGTCAAAGTCGCCCGATTAGGCCTTCGTGACGCGAACCGCAGACTTCTTGAAGTCGGGTTCAGCCGAGATCGGGTCGGTTGCGTCAATGCAAAGCTTGTTGACCTGAACCGATTCGTCGAAGAAGGCCATCCAGACCGTGCCGCGCGGCATCTTCATGCGGCCCTGCGTTTCCACAAGAGCTTTGATGCTGCCGCGGCGGCTGGTGATCTGCGCGACGTCGTTGCGCTTCAGACCGCGTTTCTGAGCGTCGGTTGGGTGCATATAGAGAACGGCCGACGGAGCAGCGCGGTGCAGTTCGGGCACGCGACGGGTCATCGAGCCGGTGTGCCAGTGCTCCAGAATACGGCCCGTGCAGAGCATCAGGTCGTAGTTGGAATCGGGCTTTTCAACCGGTTCGGCAAACGGACGGAAGAAAATCTTCGCACGGCCGGGCAGGGGCTTGGGCGTCTTGTCGGTGATGCCGTCGAGGTTACCCTGCGGAATGGCCTTCATGAGCTTGCCGTAGAACTCGAAGTCGCCGTTTTTCACATACGGATCGTATTCGGCGTTGAAGCGATACGTCGTGGGCTTGCCGTTGACAACCGGCCAGGTGAGACCGCGGATCTTCGGATCGAGATACGTATCGAAGTCTGCCAGATCGTGACCGTCGCCGAGCGTGAACTGACGGTATTCGGTAAAGAGGGCTTTTTCCGGGAACCAGTTAAGGCCCAGAGCCTTGGCCGTGCAGCATTGCTTGCCCGGATACTTCGGATCGGGCCACGGACACTGTTTGGTTTCGGGCATGCCGGCAAAGAGCACGTCAAAGAGGGAAGCGTCCGGATTGATGCCCATTTCCTTGGCTTTGCCGAGCACGTCCGGGAGTGTCTTCTTACCGCCGGCGACCTTCTTTTCGCCCCAACACTCGGAGATCTTGAAGCGTTTGGAGAATTCGAGCATGGTGGCCACGTCGCTCATGGCTTCGCCCACGGGTTCGACCATCTGAGCCCAGCCTTGCGTGCGGCGCTCGGCGTTGCCGTACAGACCCCACTTTTCGAAGATCATGGCGGTGGGAAGAATCAGGTCGGCAACCTTGGCCGAAAGGGTCGGGTAGACGTCGGAGACGACGACGAAGTTCTCGGGCTTGCGAGCAGCCTTGAGCCAATGGTTGGAGTTCGGAGCCGACTGGAAGACATTGACCACTTGTGTCCACAGGAAGTTCACGGAACCGTCTTCGAGACCGCGCAACAGTCCCATGATGGGCTTACCGAGCACGGGGTTGAGCGTACCTTCGGGAATGCGCCAGAGTTTTTCGGTCTTCTTGTGGTGAGCCGGGTTGCCGACGAGCATGTCGGAAGGCAGACGATGCGAGAAGGCGCCGACTTCACGAGCCGAACCGCAAGCCGATGGCTGACCGGTGAGAGAGAAGGCGCCGTTACCGGGACGGCCCTGTTTGGCGGTGAGCAAATGCAGTGCGTAAATCTGTTCGTTTACCCACACACCGCGCACGTGCTGATTGACGCCCATGCACCAGAAGGAGAGAATGTCGCGCTTGGCGTCGCAATAAATGTCAGCCAGAGCAACGAGTTTCTTTTTGAAGCTTTCGAGCGATTCGTCCGGATCTCCCTTGGCAAGTTTGGCGACGAAGTCAAGCGTATAGGGTTCCAGACCGCGCTTGTATTCTTCAAACGAAATGTGCCAGTGGCCGCCGGCGGCGGCAACTTGCTTCTGTTCGACTTCAATGCCGGCTTTGCGGCGCTGGCCGATGGCTTCAGCTTCGGTCAGGATGATCTTCTTTTGCTTGGCCTGAATGTCCTTTTCTGCTTCAAAGGCGAACTTATCGGTCGGTCGCATACCGTAGCCGATGTCGACCGTGCCGGTGGCGAAGACGCAGTGATCGTCAACGAACTTCTGGTTGTATGCCTTGCGGCGAACGATTTCTCGAGCCAGGTAGTTGAGGATCGCGAGGTCCGTATTGGGCTTGAAAATGATTTCGATATCGGCCATGCCCGAGGACATGTTCGAGTGCGTCGTCACGTTGACGATACGGGTGTCCTTGTGCGTGAGCTTTCGGTCGGTCACACGGCTCCAGAGAACCGGATGCGCTTCGGCCATGTTGTTGCCCCAAAGCACCATTGCGTTGCACTTTTCGATGTCGTCATAGACGTTCATCGGTTCGTCCACGCCGAAGGTCTGGTAGAAGCCCACCACGGCGGAAGCCATGCACAGACGGGCGTTGGGGTCGATATTGTTGGAGCGGAAGCCGGCTTTGAGCATCTTCGAAGCCGTGTAGGCTTCGGGAATCGTGTACTGGCCTGAGCCGATGATGGCTACGCCTTCGGGGCCTTTTTCTTGATAGATGCGGCGGAACTGGCGTTCCATTTCGTCGAAGGCCTGTTCCCAGCTCACAGCCACAAACTGCCCGTTCTTGTCGAATTTGCCGTCCTTCATGCGCATGAGCGGACGCGTCAGGCGGTCCTGGCCATAGAGGATCTTGGCGTTGAAGTAGCCTTTGATGCAGTTCAGGCCGCGATTGACGGGAGCGTCGGGGTCACCCTTGGTAGCGACGATGCGGCCGTTCATTGTGCCGACCTGCAGACCGCAACCGGTACCGCAGAAGCGGCAGACGCCCTTGTGCCATTCGATGCCGGCGTCGGCGGCCTGAGCAGCCTGCGCACACGCCTGCGTCACGGGTAAGCCCACCGACATGGCGGCGGTGGCGGCAACCCCTGTTTTCAAGAGTTCACGTCTTGAGATGGGAATGACTTTCTTTTGAGCCATATTTTCTCTCCTGGGCAGATGCACCGAAGCGATATCAGATTTCGATCCGAAGACCGATCGGTGGCTTGTGAAGAACAGCTTTTTTAAGGAGCACCGAAGTTTTATTGTGGTTGTTGAACTCGGCGCCGGTTGAAAAAAGTTGAAGAAAAAAATCAGATTTCGTCATCGTCCGGTTCGTTGCGATGAACAATGAGACTGACGTCGGCAACGGACGGCAACGATTGAATGGCGCGGAAGCGTTCGGTTTCAGCTTCGACCGAGGGTTCTTCAAGAACGACGACGTAGCGGCCGGAAGCCGCATCGGATTGATGAACTTCGACGGGAAGCGATTTAAGCGCTTCGCCGACAGATGCGAACTGACCGGGCTTGCAGGTCACCACCAGGCCGGAATAAAACATCGGGGGGTCTCTCCTTGCTGCGACGTTGTGTTTTGTTCTACGCACAGTATCCAGTAATTTACTTGTTTTTGACGATCGGAGAAGTTCAATAAGTAAAGAAATTTTGAGTCAAATCAAGCCTGTTCACGTAAATTGGCCTGGTCTGTCAGCAGGCCATTTGTTCCTCAAAAGGAATAACGCAACGAGGATCAATAGACACAAAAAAACGGAGCCCGAAGACTCCGTTTTTTTGTTTCGGCAGGTCCAGGCTTTGCCTGAACCTGCTCATCCCCTGTCCCAAAACTCTACAGGTAGATGTTGTTGTTTTTAGATGTAACCGTAGACCATGCCGAGGCACCAGCCGACGATCACAGCGGTGATCACACCAATCAGACCCGGAAGGATGAAGGAGTGGTTGATCACGAACTTGCCGATGTGGGTCGTACCAGAGCGGTCAAACGCCAGAGCAGCAAGGTCAGACGGGTAGGTCGGCAGGATGTAGTAACCGTAGGCGGCGGAGGCCATGGCAACGATCACACCGGGAGGCGTACCGATACCGATAGCAACCGGAACCACGATGGCCACAGCTGCAGCCTGAGAGTTCACGAGCTTGGAAACCAACAGCAGCACGATACCGAAGGTCCAGGGAGCGGACTGCATCCAGCCGGTCAGAGCGGCCTTCAGGTCGGGCAGGTGGTTCGAGAACATCGTGTCGGACATCCAGGCCACGCCGTACACGGAGACGATGGCAACCATACCGGCGTTGAACACGTTGGTCTTGTTGATCTGCTTAGCGCCGCAGAACATGACCATCAGGATACCGGCCAGAAGCATGAACATCTGGATGACGAGGGTCATCGACAGGCGCTTCTTGCCAACCATCGGGCGGAGTTCGGGAACGGAACCGAGAACGGCCACGACAGCCACGGTGCAGAGGAAGATCCAGAGGCTGGCCCACTGCTGCTTGGTGAACTTAACACCGATCAGGGTGGTGGTTTCGCCGTAGACATACTTGCGCTGTTCCGGATCAGCAATCAAGGCCTGGAACTTTTCGTCCTTGTCGAGGTCCTTGCCGCGGAACACGGAGAAGGTGCCAACCATGAACAGACCGACGATAGCGGCCGGGATCACGATGGCGAACAGCTGCGGGAAGCTGAAGGGCTGGCCGCCGACCAACTGGCCGTCAAGCAAAGCCACCATCGACACGGCAGCCACAGCAGCCGGCGAGCAGATCACGCCCATCTGAGCGGCGATCGTGGAAGCAGCCATCGGGCGTTCCGGACGGATGTTGTTCTTGATGGCCACGTCATAAATAATGGGCAGCATCGTGTAAACAACGTGACCCGTACCGCAGAGAACCGTCAGGAACCAGCAAAGATACGGAGCGAGGTAGCAAACGAAACGCGGATGATTACGAAGAATCTTTTCAGCGATCGACAGCAGGCAGTCAAGACCGCCGGCAGCCTGAAGGGTAGCGCCCGCGCAGACCACAGCCATAATGGTCAGAATAACGTCAACCGGGGGCTTACCGGGTTTGAGACCGAAGCCGAAGATAAAGATGATGAGGCCGATACCGCCCATCAAACCGAGGGTCATACCGCCGCGAGGTGCAGCGTAGAACAAGCAGGCGAGCAGCACAAACAGCTGCACCCAGAAGTCAAATCCAATCATTGTTTGTCTCCTAGATATTTTGGGACGGTGGAATTATCCTCTTTGGAGGTACAACTAAGGTGTAAATCTTGAACAACATTTGATCTTTGTCTAATTGTTAAGAAAAGTTTGAAGAATTCTGTACTCCACGACGTTAAAAAATCGTGAAAAACCCTGAAAGATTGCGGGTTTACGAGAATCCAACAGTGACTCTGAATTTGTAACTGTCGGCGGCAGACAGAGGCAAAAAAGGCACCGGAAATGTAACAACCGGTGCCTTTTCTACAAGGTGAAACAGAGAATAAGGATTACTCCTTAGGAAGTAGTTCGCAGACGCCTTCTTAGTGCTCGATTTCGTATGGCCAATCAAGGATGCCTCCGAAGTTGGCCAAATGTGTGTAGCCCATTTTCTCGAGAGCCACGGCAGCCGTCACGCTGCGCACTCCGCTGCGGCAATAGATGAGATAGACAGCGTTTTTGTCGGCCATGCAAGGTGGAATGTTGCCGTCCTGAATGTCGGCAAGCGGCACGTTGATTGCCCCCGGAATGTGTCCTGTGACAAACTCGTCGGGGCGACGGACGTCAACGATGACGGCTTCGGGGTTGGTATCCATGCGGGACTTGGCTTCGGACGGAGAAATGTTTTCGTAGGTCATGGCAAGCGTTTGGTTACGGTCAACAATAGATTGTAGCTTGCACACGAAAAAAGCTCCGCGCGGGCGAAGAAAACTTGCCGGCGGAGCTTGAAGCGCGGTACATGGACCGCGGGCCTGCTTGTATGTGCGGCTCCGCTTTTTTCAACGGTGCCGCACTGTTAAAGGGCAGTTAGCGAATTACTTTTTGCAGCATTCGCACTTGATTTCGTTGCGCGGCTTCAACTGCTTGAAGAAGTCGTTGCCCTTGTCGTCAACGAGGATGAAGGCCGGGAAGTCGACCACTTCGATCTTGTAGACGGCTTCCATGCCGAGTTCGGGCCATTCGACGCATTCGATGCTCTTGATCGAGCTTGCCGACAGAACGGCAGCCACGCCGCCGATCGTGCCCAGGTAGAAGCCGCCGTGCTTCTTGCAGGCGTCCGTCACGGCCTGGGTGCGGTTGCCCTTGGCGATCATCACCAGCGAGCCGCCGTTTTCCTGGAAGAGGTCAACGTAGGGATCCATACGCTGAGCCGTGGTCGGGCCCATGGAGCCGCAGGCGTAGCCTTCCGGCGTCTTGGCGGGACCTGCGTAGAGGATCGGGTGATCCTTGACGTACTGCGGCAGACCCTTGCCGGCTTCAATGAGTTCCTTCATGCGGGCGTGAGCGATGTCGCGGGCAACGATGATCGTGCCGGAGAGGTTCACGCGGGTGGAAACCGGGTACTTCGAGAGTTCCTTGCACACTTCGGCCATCGGACGGTTCAGATCGATGTTGATCTGTCCGCCTTCGCCCGGACGGCGAAGTTCTTCGGGGATCAGCTCGCCCGGGTTGGTGTCGAGTTTTTCAATCCAGACGCCGTCCTTGTTGATCTTGGCCTTGATATTGCGGTCAGCCGAGCAGCTTACGCCCATGCCGACCGGGCAGCTGGCACCGTGACGCGGCAGGCGGATCACGCGGATGTCGTGAGCCATGTACTTGCCGCCGAACTGAGCGCCCAAGCCGATGTTGCAGGCCTCTTCAAAGAGCTTCTGTTCGAGTTCGAGGTCGCGGAAGGCGCGGCCGGTTTCGTCGCCCGTGGTGGGCAGCTCATCGTAGTAGTGCGTGGAAGCGAGCTTCACGGTAAGCATCGTGCGTTCGGCCGTTGTGCCGCCGATCACAAAGGCGATGTGATAGGGCGGGCAGGCAGCCGTACCCAACGTCTTCATCTTGTTGACGAGGTAGGGCACGAGCGTGGCCGGATTCAAAATGGCCTTGGTTTCCTGGAAGAGGTAGGACTTGTTGGCAGAGCCGCCGCCCTTGACCACGCACAGGAACTTGTATTCGCCTCCTTCGGTTGCTTCGATGTCGATTTGAGCCGGCAGGTTGCAACGGGTGTTCTTTTCTTCATACATCGAAAGCGGTGCGTTCTGGGAATAACGCAGGGCATCTTCCGTGTAGGTTTCGTAGACGCCGCGGGAAAGCGCCTCTTCATCGCAGAAGCCGGTCCAGACGTTCTGGCCCTTTTCGCCGTGGATGATGGCCGTACCGGTGTCCTGGCACAGCGGCAGGATGCCCTTGGCGGCGGACTCGGCGTTGCGCAGGAACGTCAGAGCAACATACTTGTCGTTTTCGCTGGCTTCCGGATCCTTAAGAATCTTGGCGACCTGTTCATTGTGTGCGCGACGCAGCAGGAAGTTGGCGTCGTGGAAGCACTGCTTGGACAACATCGTCAGGGCTTCAGGCTGCACCTTGACGATCTTATGGCCCTCGAATTCACCTTCGGACACGTAGTCCTTGGTGAGCAGGTAGTACTCCGTCTTGTCTTCGCCGAGCTGGAACATCGGCGCGTACTTGAATTCAGGGTTCTGAGCCATTTGTGAATTCCTCTCCTGATTTTTTGGGGATCAATAAGCAACCAGCACTCACGATCAATACAGTCGGAGCGCATTTTCTAGCCAAAAAATTCTACTCCCAGAGTGATACGCCTTCGGGAGGGGAAAAGCGTAAAGACATGAGGTCTTCTCCACATATATCAAAGGAAAGTGTGAGCAATGAGGCGACAGCGTGAAAAAGGGGGTGGCTAACCTTTACTCCTTTAGGGGTATATCGCAGTTTGCTCGAAAATCAACTGCCCCAAAGTATCGACATGGCGTAAATATTGCCGAATGCAAAGGCTTGACTTTGTCAGGTATCAGAAATAGATCATCGTCTCAGAAAAGAGGGCTTTCAGTCAGTTGGATGCCGTTTTTTATAAATGAAATCAACGATTAACTTGTTTTGGGAGTCTGTCAAAAAATGATAGTTAAGGCTGTCACATAAAAATAGTCCAAACAGTCTCAAGATGATGGTCAAGTGGCAAATCGCATCGTTCGGTTCCGTCTCTTGAAGTCAGACAAGGGCTACAAGACGGATAGAATCGGAGTCACTTTTGTTTTGTTAACCGATAACGCTGGAGACTCGGTGTGAAAACGCTTTTATCTGCAATCTTCGTTGTATCTATCGGACTCACGGCCACGCAAGGGTGGGCTTCCGGCAATACGCGCATCGAATCGTTTAACCAGGCTAAAAAATTGCTGGAACAAAAGGTCTATTTCGACCATCGGGAAACGTTTTATTGTCGGGCGACGTTCGACAGCAAAAAGAACGTGACGTTGCCCAAGGGGTTCACGACAGAAAAGCATGAAAAGCGTGCGCATCGTGTGGAATGGGAGCACGTTGTGCCCGCGGAAAATTTCGGTCGGGCGTTCGCGGAGTGGCGAGACGGGGATGAAGAGTGTGTGCGCAGTAACGGCAAACCTTTCAAAGGTCGCGCCTGTGCGGAAAAGGCCAATCAGGAATTCCGCTATATGCAGGCCGATCTCTATAACCTCTATCCGGCCATCGGAGCCGTGAATGCCGTTCGCTCCAACTATCGCTTTACGATGCTACCCGATGCGGCCTCGAGCTTCGGCAGCTGTCCGATGAAGGTCAGCGGTCGCGCCGTTGAACCGCCCGAATACACGCGCGGCGCGATCGCCCGCACGATGCTCTATATGCAGGACGCGTATCCCAAATACAAGCTTTCAAATGCGCAGATGAAACTTATGACGGCTTGGGACAAGATGTATCCGGTGGACGCCTGGGAGTGCCTGCGAGCCAAGCGTATCGAACGCATTCAGGGAAACGAAAATTCCTTTGTGAAGGAAGCTTGCCGCAAGGCCGGACTGCTCTGAACGGACGCCGGCCTGCGTTTTTCGTCTTGATCAGGAATCTTCTGCAAGAATCTGCATCTTGACGTCGGCGGGTTTCCCGAAGTAAGGCCATGTCGTGACAAGGAAGTCAACGCCCGTTTGCGCGTAGGCACGGGCGTTTGCGGCGTTGAGGCCGCCTGCGGCCGAGATGATGAGTTGCGGAAATTTTCGCTTGGCCTGACTCACGAATTCGGACAACGCTTCGGTGGAGAACTTTTCACACTGGATGATGTCTGCACCTACGGCCGCAAAAGCGAATCCTTCCTGAGCATCGGAGGCTTCAACAGCGATTTTGCGTTCGGGATCCGCTTTTTTGGTTTCGGCAAGTCGCTTTTCAAAATCCGGAATGAAGACGCGGTGCTGATCGAACACGAGAACGGATTCGGATAGCCCCATGCGGTGTACGACGGCGCCGCCCGCCATCGCGGCGTAAAGCGACAAAGTTTTGGTGCCCGGAAAATGCTTGCGTGTCACGGCGACGCGACAGGCGGCATTTCCGGCTTTTGCTTCTTGTACCATCTGATGCGTGCGCGTGGCGATGCCTGAGGCGTACTCCAAAATGTTCTGTGCCGTTTTGTAGACGGCGTGGATGGCGCCGGCTGGTCCGCGTCCTTCCAAAATGACGGTGCCGGCGTCTACGGTGTCGCCTTCTTCATGAAAGCAAGTCGTCTGCAGCCCTACGCGGGTAAAGAGCCGTTCGGCCAATGCGACACCCGCAATCGTCGTTTCAGCCTTGGGATGACAACGAACGATGCCGGGAACTTTTTCGATACCTAAAAGCGCTGTTGTGGCGTCCCCATAGGGGATGTCGTCTGTGAGAATCTGATCCAAAAGAGCGTCGGAAATAAAAAACATTTCAGAAGTCCTTTCCAAAGCTAGACGGCTTTTTCCCAATAGGTGACGTCAAGCCAGCGGTCAAATTTCTTGCCAGCTTGCGTAATGGTTCCGACCAGTCGAAAGCCCAGTTTGCGGTGCAGCGCAATGCTGGCCTGATTTTCAGCGGTGATAAGCGAGTAGACGCGGTGGGTAGCGGGGTCGCCAACGGCCATCTGCAGGATGGCTTGCGAGAGAAGCTGACCATAGCCAAGACCGCGTGCGTTTTTGTGCACATAGACCGACAGCTCCGTACTTGATGCGTAGGCCGGCTTGGCGTTGAAGGTTGAAAGCGATGCGTAACCCCAGACGGCGTTGTCTTGTTCCAAGACGATCAACGGGTGGTTGGCTTTGTTGTGAGCTTCGAACCACACGCGGCGATCTTCGAGACTGAGCGGTTGGGTGTCAAACGTCGCTGTACCGTGCTCGACTTCTTCGTTATAGATTTCAAGCAACCGCGGCAGGTCCGACGCCAAGGCCTGGCGAATGATCGGTTGGTTCACTTTTCGATTTCCTCAATATGCGTAATTCCATTTTGCAATAACGGAAAACTAGCGCAATCGATGACGAAAGTGTGGGATCGCTTCGTTTTTTTCGAAAAAATATTCTGTCAGGACAACACCGAAAGATCAGCGCCGCGCACACATTGCAGAAAGTCATGCAGGTTGTGTACGCGCAGCTTTCGGTACACGTTGTTGCGATGACCATGCACGGTACGCTGCGAAAGCGACAGGCGCTCTGCAATCTCTTTGTTGGAAATGCCCAAAAGCAACAGTTGCGTGATCTCTTTTTCACGTGGACTCATCTCCAGAAGTACCTCGGTGACCTTTTCGGGAGACAACTGGCCGCAGCAGTGAGCTAAGCTAATGCGCACGGCCGGCTCAATGGCTTCAATGAGCGCGATCGTGTTGACAGGTTTTTGCAGAAAGTCCAAAGCACCAGCTTTGAGTGTGGCAACGGCTGTTTCCACATCCGCGTGGCCGGTGATGAAAATGATGGGCAGATGAATGCGTTGCTCTTTCATGAGGCTTTGCAACTGCACGCCGCTCATGTCAGGCATACGGATGTCCAAAAGCAGACATCCGGGAATGCTTGGGGAATCTTGGGTGAGAAAGTCGCGCGCCGAACCATAGGTACGAACCTGCCATCCCTTGCATTCCAACATGAAGCTCAGTGCGTCGCGGATGTCTTCATCATCGTCAACGATACGAATGATGGTGCCTTGGCGAATATCGGTTGACTGAGACATCTCAGTGCTCCTTTGTATGGTTGTTCGGTGTAACGGAATCCGTTTTGAGCGGACTGACGGCACACGGAAGCGTCACGGCAGCGATCAGACCGCCTTCGGGGCGGGCTTGGAATTGAATTTGTCCTCCGTTGGCTTCGGCGAGCGCACTTGCGATGGTGACGCCCAGACCGAGTCCTGTGGCTTTGGTCGTCAAAAGCGGTGTCTTCAATCGGTGGAAATCCTCTTCGGAGAGGACTTTGCCGGAGTTTTCCACGCGTACGGTCACTTGATCGCCGCAGGGAAACGCCTCAACGATGACTACCGGATGAGATGCCTCGTGACTGGCTTCCAGGGCGTTTTTCAACAGGTTGGTGAGGATCAGTTCGAACTCAAGCTTGTCGGCGCGGACACTCAAAGCCGGTTTGCACAGAACGTTGAAGGATGTTTTACGAAGAAGTTCGGCATTGAGTGTGGCGCAGACGCGTTTGACCGAGGCTTCGACGTCGACCGAATCGTCTCGTGACGTGTTGCCGCGGTTGTAAGAGCGCACCTTGTCAACGATGCTGCGGGTTCGCGCAAGCGCTTTTTCGATTCCGACGCGACTGATACCAAGCAGTCGTTCGTTGATGGGCTTGTTTTTGAGAATGTCCCGTTGGCTTTCGCAGTAGTACTGAATGACCGAAAGCGGTTGGGCGAGTTCGTGAGCGACCATGCTCGAGAGCTGTCCGACAACCGTGACCTTGTGCAGACTTTCCATGTGTTCGGAAAGCGACTGAATTTCGGCCTGAGCTTTTTCCCGTTCGGTGAGCGCCGAAGATAACTGTGCGGTGCGTTTTTTCACCAAGACGGAGGTGCGCCAGCCGTGAAGCGCAAGTCCTAACAAAAGCAAAGCGATGAATGCCGGCACTTGCCAGTAGGTCTCAAGCCAGCGCTGAAGCGTCATTTCCCGCAGATAGGCATAGTTTTCGATTTTGAGCAGACGGTAGACGTTGTCAACGGCGCGCATGTCCGTGGTGACGGCCCAGCGGTGACCGTCCGGCAACAACGGGTGCGAGAGAATGGTGCGGGCAATGACGTGCGCGATGATCGGATGAGCGCCTTGCGTGACGGCCATCATGATGCCCGGATAGGTGTCCGTCGAGTGCTTGCAGTTGACGCCGCCGTAGCGAGGCGCCAGAACGCGATATCGGTTTTGGACTTCTGCGGACTGCGCTTCGAGCCAGCAGGCTTTCACCATGACGGCGTCGACCAAGCCTCGATCGAGCAGGGAGACGACTTCACTGTTGTCCGTGCGCTGGGTAAAGACAACCGGAGAAAAGAATGTTTCTGGGTCTTCGCCGAGCTTTGCGATTTCGGCCAAACCGATGCGATACGTCATGAACGCGGTTGAGAAGGTTGAGCCAACGGCGTATCCCTTTAGGTCATAAAGTTCATTGAAGCGTTCATCTTTGGCACGCACTAAGAAAGCGAGTGCTGTGGCGTTGTTTGGATCCGGCTGCCGACCGGAAATCAGTGTTCCTACGGCTGTGACGCCGTACTGCGTCATGCGCCAGTAATACCCGGAACTGGCGACGAATGCATCAATTTGTCCTTCGCGGATGCGCTCGGTAAGTTCCTTGGAAGTGAGTGTTTCAAATTCCACAGGATGTGGCCAAAACGCCTTTTTTAACAGGTCGGCAGTGACTTCGGTCGCTTGCAACGTGGAAGGAAGCTCGGGCAGTACGATGCGCGCAATGCGAACCGGCCGGTTGGGAAGCGCAACAAGTGAGGCACCCGTGATGATGTCCGGTTCGGGAAACGTCGTTTCGTCCAGGACCGTCGGTTTGGAGAATGCGGCCGAGGGCGAATCGGAAACAGATGCAAAGGCAGCCGTCGTCACCGCCAGGGCGGCAACGGACGAGAGCCACAGAATCTGTTTTCCGAAAATCGCACGCATATGACGAAAGATCACTTCAAAAGGCGTACAGAATATAGACGTTTTCTCAGTTGCGAAAGAGTTCGACCGTCACGCAATCGCCCCTCTTGAGTCCGTGACCGTTGAGGCGAACAAAGCCGTGTGCCAGATCGAAAACTCGCATGCGGCCGGTGCCTTTGACAAGCGGAAACGCCGTATTGCCTCTGACATTGACGCACAGTTCTCCCTGAATGCCGGGATCGATGTCCACGTTGAGGATGGCTTCGACGGTTTGTGCCGGGGTTTCGGGAAGATGAAAGACCGAACGTACGCTTTCCAGAAGGACGCATTGCACGATCATCATGACGGCCAGAGGATTTCCAGGCAGTCCGATGAGTCCAGCATGAGGAAGGCGAGCTGTCACGAATGGCGAATCTTGTTGTGTGTCGCGTCCGACAAAGACGCCTCCGGCGTCGCTTACCGCCTGACGCGTGTAGTCGCGTTTCCCTTTTCCCGTGCCTCCCACGGTGATGATCACGTCACAAACGGCGTCGAGTTCTACCAGCGTACGCGTGAGTTCAGTGATGTCATCGGGCACCACAATCGTTCGGATGTCTTTGACGCCGATGCGAGACATGAGAGCGGCAATGTAAGAGGCGTTGCTGCAGCGCCGAAAACCGCTCGAAAGGTCCTCGGCCTCTTTTGTGATTTCGCTTCCGGTGGCCACAACGGCGACGCGCGGCGAAGCCCAACCGGCCACGCGCTTAACGCCGGCTTCGAATAAAAGCGCCATTTCACGGGCGCCCACGCGGGAACCTGCCGGGACGAGCACGTCACCGTGCCGCCAGTCACTGCCTTGAAACTCAATGTTTTCTCCCGGCATCACGCAAGACTGAATTTTCTCAAGATCCAGGCTGTTGCGAGAGGCAATTACGGCATCGGCTCCCTGCGGGACGTTGCCTCCTGTGTTGACCCAGACAGCTTGACCGGGTTGAAGTTGCCCGTGCGAGCGGCCGTTTTCCACGCTCCAGGCGGCTGCCGTACGCGTTTGTCCGTTGTCCGCGGATCGGACGGCCCAGCCGTCTCGAAGCGCACTTGTGTAGTTCGGAACGTCGCAGACGCAGCGTACGTCGCAGGCCGTTACCATGCCGAGCGCCTTTTCGGTCGGCACCGAGCAGCAGAGGGCGCGCATCCAGTCTGCAGGCATGCTCACCGATTTCAAAACGAAGAAGTCCATGACAAGAAATTCGAGGCAAAAAGACGTTCGAGCGACAAGGCCGGCGCCGATTTGCGGGCAGGCGCAAGCCTCCGCGAAATCGGGTGGAACGATTGTGCCTGCGCTTGAGCCTTGACCCGGGTAAGCAAACTGCCTATTCCGCTGTTACATGCGTGAATAACGAAGCAAAATCAAAGGGTTAGCTAAAAACGCGATTTTGGCCTTTATTGATGCATGTCGACTTACTCGAGTAATTCGCTCGAAAGAATTTCTGCTGGCAAACCGATGACAGCTCCCAGGGGAGAAGTGTTTGCTTGACGCGCCGCGGTTTAACCCTAAACAGGCGGCCGTTTTTGCGTGATCGGGATGACCCGTTTCGGACACGCAAAAACGCAAAGAACGAAAAATCACAATGGAGAAAAAAATGGGTCTTAAGGAACTTCTCAAAAGCCTTGAGCTTCCTCAGGACATCACGCGCCGCGGCTTTCTCAAAGCAACCAGCATGGCCGCTGTTTTGACGATGGTCAATGAGGCCAGAGCCAAGCAGGGCGTGCGTCCCTACATCGTGCTTGAGACTGCCAAGGGCGTTTTGATTGCCGATCCCAATCTGTGCGTGGCATGCCATCGCTGTGAACTTGCCTGCACGGAATTCAACGAAGGCAAGGCTTCGCCGAGACTTGCCCGCATCAAGGTCACCCGCAATGTGTTCTTCGGACCAGAGGGCACGCAGAGTCTGCCCATGACGCAAGGCGTTTGGGGCAACGGCGTGGTGGTTCAGGAAACGTGCCGTCAGTGTGCTCACCCGGTTCCGTGTGCCAACGCTTGCCCGCAGGGCGCTATCCGCGTCGATCCCAAGACCGGCGCCCGTAAGGTCGACACCAAACTTTGCATCGGTTGCCATCTCTGTGAAAAAGCTTGCCCGTGGGGAATGATGAGCTTTGACGTTGAAGAGAAGAAGGCAAGCAAGTGCTTCCTGTGCGACGGCGATCCGAAGTGCGTGAAGGCTTGTCCCGCAGCCGCCATCCGTTACATCCCGTGGATTGATCGTACCGAAGACCGTCCGCGTCGCACCACGCACGGTTACTACGCTCAGGAAAACAACGCGCAGTGCTCGATCTGCCACCGCTAATCAGAGGAAAGGTTTCTTGCTATGACGAAAAAACTTTGCGGCTACACGGGAAAAGGCCTTCGCATCAACTTGACTACCCGCGAAGTCAAGGTTGAAGCCACGTTCCCCCGCTTTAAGGACGACATTGGCGGCACCGCCATCGGTTACAAGGTCTTTTGGGAAGAAGTGGATCCCAAAACCTCCTGCTACGACCCTGAAAACAAACTTGTGATTGCTCCGGGCCCCTTGTCCGGCACGGGTGCCATCTGCTCGGGCCGCACGGCCATCACGACGCTTTGGCCGACGGCTTATCCTCAGTCGCTCATTGCGAGCGCCCACGTAGGCGGCGAACTGGCTCATAAGCTGAAGTTTGCCGGTTGGGACTTCGTGATCATCGAAGGCGAATCGGCCAAGCCTATCTATCTCTACATCAACAATGACAAGGTCGAATTCCGCGATGCTTCTGCCATTTGGGGGCAGGGAACGTACCGCTCTGCTTCAATGCTTGCACAGGAAACACGTCCTGACGTCAGCATTGGTACGATCGGACCGGCAGGTGAAAACGGCGTTCCGATGTCCAACATGATGGTCGACCGCTCGCACAGCGCCGGCGGCATCGGCTCCATCATGGGTAAGAAAAAGCTCAAGGCTCTCGTTGTTTGGGGCGACGGTGCCGTGCATATTGCGGCAAGTCCCAAGCAGTGGGAAGAACTTGTCGATCAGCATCGCAGCATTTTGGGGGCTCACACGCAGTCCATCGTGCCGCGCAATCCTTCTCCTTTGCACGAGTACTACACGCCTGCAAGCCGTTGGTCGGCTTATCCGGGTGCCGTCTGGGGTGCAGCCAATCCGCCCGTGACGATCACCGAAAAGGCGATGGATCCGCACGACCTCAACCACATTGGCTACCGCACCTGCTCTTCCGAGTTCTACCTTGGCAAGGGAATGTGGCAGTACACCGTGCGCAGCACCGGCTGCTACGCCTGCCCGATTCGTTGCTACTCGGTTATCCGTGACGATCACACGGCGCAGAAGTACGGCATTCAAAAGATCACCGAACAGACCTGCATGCCGCTCTACGGCCGCTGGTGGTTCCCGAAGCTCGTGTCGGATCTGAAGAGCGACGTTGCTCGCGAAGCCAATCTCGTGGGTGTCCAGACGATTGACGATATGGGCATCTGGTGCAACTACGGTCAGCTGCACCGCGACTTCCGCGTGATGTACCAGAAGGGGCTTTGGCAGAAAGTACTCCCGAAGGAAGAGTACGAAAGCATCGATTGGAACAAGATCGAAAATCCGGATCCGTCGATTTTCAAGGACATTTTGCCGCGCATCGCTTACCGCAAGGGCGAGTTCGGCCGCTGGCTCGGTGAAACGACGCCGGTGTGGCTCAAGCATTTCGGCATGACCGAAGAGGAATGGCAGAAAGAAGGCAAGGCGCTTTACTGGGCTGTCGGCCACACCAAGCACCATTCCAACGAAAACGACGGTCAGATCGGTGTGGTGTTGAACTGCATGTACAACCGTGACCCGATGTGCCACGCTCACATCAACTTTTCGACCTCCGGTCTGCCGCTTGAGCTGCAAAAGAAGATTGCCGCCAAGTTCTGGGGTGACGAAAGCGCCGTTGACGGCATCAAGGACTACCGTCCGACATCGCGCGCCAAGATGGTTCGCCTGCGTTGGTGCATTGCCCGCAAGGAATTGCACGACATGCTCGGCATCTGCTCTTGGACGGCACCGTGGGAACTTTCTCCGTTGCGCGAAAAGGGTTACATCGGCGACATCGAGATGGAAAGCAAGGTCTTCAGTGCCGTCACCGGCATCCAGATGACGCAGGATGAGCTCGATAAGGCCGGTTTGCGCGCTTTCATCATGCAGCGTCTCTACACGATGCGTCAGTTGAAGAACCGCGACATGCGCCATGTCCACGACCGTTATCCGGAATGGATTTTCCACGACGCCAAGGGCCGCAAGCCCTTTACGAAGGGCACCATCGTGATGGATCGCGCCGACATTGAAAAGAGCTTCGACCTCTTCTTCGATGTGATGGATTTCGACCAGAAGACCGGTGCTCCGACGGAACGCTGCATCAAGTCCTACGGTCTTGATTGGATGCTTCCGGCGCTCAAGAAGGAAGGTCTGTACTGATCAACCGAGATATAGCCAAAGAATCTTCTGACAAATGAAAGACAACAACACCACTACGGTTGAGAAAAAGGCCGAACCGATCCTGCAAATGCAGGCCGACATGCTGACGTTGATCGACATCGTTACGCAATCTTCCCGACGTGTCGAGCTGATCGATCGCGATGCGCTCTATGAGGCGTTCTGCGAGAAGGCGGTCAAGGCTGCTGTGCCGACCGCCCAGGAGCTTGTCGACGAGACGCAGGCTAAGTTTGACAAAGTGCTGCACAACCCCGAAAACGAGCATCCCATGCATTTCCGCTCCAAAAAGGAAATGAAGGCCGATGCCGACAAGGTGCCGACAATGACGGCGCAGCGAGAAGCTTTCTCGCGTCGCGAACTCATTGCCACTTTGTTGTCCGGGCGCGTGACCGAAGCGCTTGCCGCTGCCGAAGCTCAGGAAAAAGCCAAGGCCGAGGTAAAGGGTGAGGAACGTGAGATCACACCTGAATACTTCGACAAGGTTTTGAGTGAGGTGCTTGCCGGCGACTACGGTATCGGACGTTTTGAAAGCTGGGACAACAAGGAGTTTTTCCATTTCCGTCCGCTTCTGTCGGGTTCGTACGCCCGCATGCTTTCAACTAAGAACAACCCGATCGAGGCCGTGGTGGACATGGTGCGTGAAACCTCACGCATCTATCCGGCGCTCACGCCGATTGACGTCTTTCAGGCTCAGCCCTTCGACATGAAGCCCGAAGACCTGCAGCAGATTCTGAAACAGATTTCGGAAGATCCCGAGAAAAAGGACATTCGATTCACAACCAACAGCGTCGATGCGGTGTTCCTTTATTCGAACCGCTACATCAATGACGACTACGCCGACGCCCTTGCCGACGTCGCGCTTGAGGCGGCGATGAACCCCTAAATCGATGCGATCTCTCGTAAGAAAAAAGAGATCGGTTGTGAATACCGCTATTGAAAGGAAACAGGAATGACAACGTTCAAAAAACTGCTCCGTCCGATCAGCGCCCTGAGCGTGCTGGCTTTGGGCTCGGCATTGAGTTTTACCGTTGCAGCCGCGACGCCCGCTCCAGAATTTGACATTCAGGGCAAGCCTGATTTCGTGAAGTCTTTGGGCGAAGCCGCCAACACGAAGATCGAACGCAGCACGGAAGAAACGAAGCGTTTGATCGCGGACGTCTACAACGACAAGCTCGAGCAGCACGCCATGAGCAAGCACTTCGAAAAGGGCTTGACCTGCGTGACCTGCCACGATCAGCAGCGTCAGGGCGGCCCCGATTGGATGGCCAAGGTCACCAATCCGCCCATGAAGAAAACCTGCCAGGACTGCCACACGGTGCAGGCCGATGTGCAGAACCATACGCGCTCTCACAAGGATGTCGACTGCATCGGTTGCCACATGCCCAACATCCCGGTTGTGAGCAAGTTTGAGGAAGTGCTCAAGGGAACGGATCGCTTTGCCGCAGTTCGCCGCGCGCACCTCTACAAGATCAACACGGATGCTCAGGCTTCCATGGTGACCAAGGATCCTGAAAAGGGTTGGGTGTACAGCCGCGATAAGGAAGATCACGGTTTTGTGGATCTGCAGTGGAGCTGCGGTCGTCCCGCTCCGGCCGACTGGACGGTGTGCGAAGGACGCGGCTGCCACAGCCCTGCGACATCCGAACTCGACAAGGGCCTGATCTACAAGTCGCAGCAGGAAATTGCCTACGAAGTGCAGAAGGTGCAGCGTCCCGTGAAGGAAAGCTACGACCGCATCGTCAAGGGTGTGGATCGCATCACGAAGCTTTTGGAAATCACGAAGATGACGCCGGCTGATCAGACGGAAACGCGTTTGCTTCTTGACAAGGCCGCCGAAATTGCCGACCTGATCAAGAAGGACGGCAGCTGGGGCGCTCATGCTTCGCACTACATCAAGGATCGTTTGGCAGCGGCAGAAAGCTATCTTGCCAAGGCACAGGGTCTGATCGACAACGGCGGCTACCGCCACGCGACCAAGTAACTCGAAGGGGACTTGGATAACGCAGGACGCACGTCATCGGTCTGTACGCAACGGACTTTGGCGTGCGTTCGAAGATCAGGAGAAAAACTGTGACTAAACCGACAATTAACCGCAGACAACTGCTCGGGACGGCAGCGCTGGGTATTGCGGCCGCGCCTTTGGCAGGCTGCACCGGCGTCTCCCGACAGGACAGTCAGCCGCACTACGTGATGGTCTTTGACCAAAACAAGTGTGTGGGCTGCGGCGAATGCAAGATTGCCTGCAATGAGACCAACAAACTTCCGAAAGGACGGTCTCGCCTTTTGATGCAGCTCAACGGCGTCAAGCCTGACGGCAGTAACAAAAAGGATCGCCACTACACGCGCGTTTCGTGCCAGCAGTGCGAGGAAGCGCCCTGCATCCGCGTCTGCCCGACGGGGGCCGCACATCGCGACAAGGAAACGGGGATTGTGACGGTGGATGCGGATCTCTGCATCGGCTGCAAGTACTGCATCGTGGCTTGTCCCTACAACGTGCGCTACATCCGAGAGGATACCGGCGCGGCAGATCATTGCAACTTCTGCCTGGATACGCGCCTGCAAAAGGGCGAGGATCCGGCCTGCGTTTCGGCCTGCCGTTTCGACGCATTGGTGTTTGGCGACGTAAACGATCCTAACGCATTTGTCACCAAGCTTCTTGACTTTAAGGACTCGGTGCGCGTGCGTCCGCAGTTGGGCACCAAACCCAGCCTGCGCTACATCCCGTTGAAGAAGGAGTCGTAAATGGAACAAGTCATTGATTTCACGATCGGCTTTTCTGAAAACGTGGCATGGCCCTGGCCGATTGCCGTGTACCTCTTTCTGGCCGGCATTTCGGGCGGTGCGTTTGCAGCGGCTGCTCTGGTGCGCATCTTCAGAAAGCAGACGCAGATCACGCCGCTTTTTCAGGCGGCAAGCTTCATTGCGCTCGTGACGATTCTGTTGGGCATGATCTGTCTGGTGTTTGATCTTACCAAACCGTTGGATTTCTGGAAGATTCTTATCTTCTACAACCCGACTTCGGTGATGAGCGTCGGCGTGATGGCCCTTTTGGTGTTCATCCCGACGATGTTCCTGGTAACGCTCGTGAGTTTCTACGAGTTTGAACCGGTCAAGCGCCTTGTGGACGGCATTCCGTGCGGCGCCGCTCTATTGAGCGTGCTGCGCAAAATCCTGCCGGTACTCACCTGGATCGGTCTGGTGTTTGCGCTTACCGTTTGCGCTTACACGGGCTTTCTGATCAGTGCTCTGGTGCGTTTCCCGCTCATCAACACGGCTGTTCTCCCGGCTCTTTTCGTGGCTTCGGGACTGTCCGCGGGTATTGCCTGCAACCAGCTCGGTGCCGTGATGCTGGGTGAGTCGTACGAAAGCCACGACGTGCATGTTTTGCACGTGGCCGAGTGGCCGGTGATGGCAGCCGAAGCGCTTTGCATCTTTATGATCGCTTTTGCGCTGATGACGGGTATCGAATCGGCTCAGATGGCGGCCAAGGCTTTTGTCGACGGCTTCTGGGCAACCGAATTCTGGGTTGGCGTTGTCGGTGTGGGCTTTATTTGCCCCGTGCTGATTGCCTTCTTCAAGAAGTCGTTTGCCACGGTGGTGCTTTCGGCGCTTTGCAGCGTGGTTGGCATGATGTGCTTGCGCTTCTTCATCCTTTACGCAGGGCAATTAAACGCGATCGGTGCTTAAACCTTTCGTTTTGACTTAGACCTGAACTCCGCATTACATGCTCCCCACACGGAAGACGCGAGGGGGCTCGCGGAGTTCCAGGAGTTCAAACAAACGCCGACGCTTGGCAGGAATAGTATTTCTCACCCAAGCGTTGGCGTTTTTCCTTTTATCCGCACGGACAAGTTCCAGATTTTTGATCAACGAATCAATGGAGTTGTTAGGGATTTCGATCTGCGAATTGTTGCTTTCCACTCGCTTGGCCGTTGACATCATGAGCATGCGCCAGCCTGTGGCTAGCGCAGTCACAAACACTTTCCCCTGCAAAGACCTTGCTCCGACACGCAGTCGATCGCCATCCACCCAATTTTTAAGCTGATTGAAGTCCTGCTCAACCAACCCCCTGGCTCGATAAATCCTCAGAGCTTCAAACGGATCATTGATGCAATTCGACTGCAACACAAAGTGCGAAGCACGCTCGGCCGTTTGATCCATCTTTGTCGTGTCCAATACCCAGAGTTTTCGTCCTTGTTCGTCGACTCTTTCCTTGATAAATCGGCGATAAGCATCCCATAGATCGGAAGGCACTCTGCGACCTTCTTTCAACAAAGAAATGATTTCCGAGGCCTTCTTCCAAATTAAAGCTCTTTGCTCGTCAAAGACCTTGTCCATCCGATACAGGTGTACTTTCACTTTGGCGTTGAGTCTGCCGCAGGAGCAGTTTTGCTGCCAATCTTCGGCATACGTATAGTCGCAGACTCCCAGATCTCCGTCGTAAAAGGCCCCGTTCTTCAACGCTTCCATGTGTTTGTCGAAGGCGAGGCCAATGGCGTCTTCGGTTATCCTCACGCCCTGCAGAAACGACAACTCCAGATTGAGCATCTTCTGCACATTCATCAGTGTCGAGTAGCCGCGATCTGTGACAAAAATGTTGCGGCTCAGATCCAACCGGGCTTCCTGCATCAACGTTAGAACATCAAGCAGTGAAGAGATGTCATTGACGGCACCGTCGTACAGATGTGCAAAGACAATGTCGCCGGTGCGTTGATCGCAAACCACGGTGAAGTTGATCTGCTTGAGATCGGGATCGCGTTTAGCGTGTCCGTACTGAGCTTCGGTAATGAATTCCGAATAGGTTGATATGGATGTGCTGTCCAAAGCGTATTCGATTTTCTGCCCTTTCAGTTCCGGTTTCTTTTCGAAAATCTTTTCCCAAATTTCTCCCTGACGTCTATGGCGGCATTCGAAATATTCGAGAACGTGTTCTTTTTTGACAGCAGCCAGAATCTCAGAAATTTTTTGACCGGAAAGGTGTACGTCCTCAGGCAGCCAATTTTGTTGCCGCCAAAGATCAAAGGTCATCATGGACGTGCCGCCGGCCATCAAGCTCTATAGGGAGCAGGTAACAGGGAGCTCAGGTTTGATGCCGCCGCAGGCTTTTTTTTGCAAGCCAGATGGCGCAATTGTGAAAAATGATCCTATAAGTAGGTGCGCATTTGTGAAAAGAGGTTTTGCGATGATATTCGAGCGGAAAATTTTCCAAGAAATGCTCAAGTGGAAGGAGCAGTACGCGCCGCACTACGCCTTGTTTCTCAAAGGTGCCAGACGTGTAGGCAAGACAACGCTTGCAGAGAAGTTGGGACGCGAAGCCTACGAGAGCTACATCTTGATTCGTTTTGATCAAGCAGACCAAGTTGTCAAAGATTTGTTTGTCAACGGTTTGCGCGATTTGGATGTTTTTTTCGCACAGCTTCAGTTTGAGTACAAGACGCAGTTGTATCGTCGAAAGTCGCTCATCATCCTGGACGAAATTCAATTCTTTCCTCAAGCTCGGCAAGCCCTCAAAACGCTTTTGGAAGACGGACGCTACGACTACTTGGAAACCGGATCGCTTGCCGGTATGACGAAACGAAGCAAAGACATCCTGATTCCGTCCGAGGAGTACTCGCTCGAGGTTCACCCTCTTGATTTCGAAGAGTTTCTGTGGGCGAGAGCAGATACATTTACGATGCCGCTCATGTGAGAACACTTTGTCAGCAAAAAACCGATGGGCGCGCTACATCAGGAAGTGATGCGGTCGTTTCGAGAGTACATGCTGGTGGGCGGTATGCCGCAGGTCGTGCAGGCTTTTATCAACGACAAGGACTACGGCGCGGCGGATTCTGAAAAGCAACGGATCTTGTCGTTCTGGCAAGATGGAATGCGCGAGCAGAGTAAGGAAAACTGCGACTACTTGCAGGCGTTCTTCGCTCACATTCCGTCCGAACTGATGCGCCGCAATAAGAGGTACGTGATTTCGCATGCCACACCGAACGAGCGTTGGTGAGAATATGAGAAGCCCATTCACTGGCTCGAGGCTTCGATGATGATCGATCGGGTTTGTGCGCTCGAGAATATCGACGGGACCGATGATTTTGCCGTGGCCGATCCCGTGTTCAAGTGTTGTCTCTCGGATACCGGACTTCTGGTTTCACTTGCTTTCTCGGATAGGCCATATTTGGAAAATGAACTCTACAGAGCGGTCCTTCGAGACCAGCTGCAGGTCAACGAAGGCATGCTGGTGGAAAACGTTGTCGCGCAGTGTCTGAAGGCAAACGGACATCGTGCCTACTTCTACGCGGAGCGCAATCCGGAAACCAGAAAGACCACGATGGAAATCGACTTTTTGATTCGGCAAGGCAAAAAGATCGTTCCCATTAAGGTCAAGTCTTCGGGCTCATCGAGCATCAAATCGCTTGTGCGCTTCAAAGAAAAGTTCGGAAAACGCATCGGGGAGGCCATTGTTCTGCATCACGGCGAAATTAAACGGCAGGACGACGTGTGGTATTTGCCGTACTACATGGCAACGCTGCTTTGAGTCGAAAAGTCGAACGATCCGAAAGGTCGGCGTAAAATTTGCGTTAAATTCTTTAGCCCAAAAATTTCGAAGCCGTGCTCTTTTTTTCTCAGGAGGAGGAAAAGAGCGTGGCCGTTTTTTGTTTTGGGCCGCTTTGAATCTTTGACGAAATTGGTGCCCATATGACTGCTTGCACTGCTGCACGCCCGCGCGTTATGGTCGATATGTCGGCCACGTTGATTCACCACGGCCACGTTCGGCTTCTGAAAAAAGCAGCCGAGATCGGTGATGTCGTGGTGGTGTTGACCACGGACGACGAAATCAAAAAGAAGAAAGGCTACACGCCGGAATTGAGCTTCGAAGAGCGCAAGGAAATTTTGGAGAGCATCCGCTACGTGAAGGAAGTGGTGGCCGGTCCCTGGCTCATCACCGACGAATTCATGGATAGCGTCAATTGTGACCTTTTGGTGCACGGCGCCGACAATGTCAATCATGTGCGCCCGGAGCGCCTCGTCATTTTCCCGCGTACCGAAGGTGTGAGCAGCTCCACGTTGCGCGAGCGCGTGCTCGATTGCCTCATTCAGATGAATATCGACAGCAAGAAAGGCAATACGGGCGACAAGGTGGCTCGCTTCATGATTGAGCTCATCAAAAAAGAGTTCCGACTCGAATAACGGCCAATGCAACGAAGACGCGGCCTTGCGGCTTTGCTGGCTTTGCCTTTTGCGTCGGCTGAACCTTTGCGTGCGGCTGAGACAAGGCGTCGCATCACGGTCTACACGGCTGTGGAGCCCGAGTGGCTTGCTGTTTATCGCAATGCCTTTGCCGCCGTTCGTCCCGACATAGAAATCACTTATGTGAGAGCTTCGGGTGGGCCGATTTGCGCACGCCTACTGGCGGAAAAAGACCGCGTGCAGGCCGACGCCGTGCTGGGCGTTTCCGCCATTGCGCTGGAAAACCTCCGAGCCAAAGGCGTTCTCGAGCCCTATGCGCCGCACGAGATCGAAAAGCTCAATCCCAAGATGGTTGAAAAAGACAACCACTGGTTCGGGATCAACGCCTGGGGCGGATCGGTTTGCGTCAACACGGACCTTCTCCGGAAAAAGGGACTAGCGGTGCCGCAAAGCTGGGCCGATCTGCTGCAGCCTGAATTTAAAGACCGGATCGTCATGCCTAACCCGAGGGCGTCAAGCACGGGACTGATGTTTCTTCACGGCTTTGTGCAGGGATTCGGCGAGAAAAAGGGCTGGGAAGTGATTGAAAAACTGCACGCCAATATGCTTTTTTATGCGGCAAGCGGTGCCAGGCCGGCAGCCATGGCGGCGCAGGGAGAAATTCCCATCGGACTGAGCGCTGCGGCTTTTCTCAAGCCTTTTTTGAAGTACAAAACGCCTGTCACGGTCGTCCAACCTGAAGAGGGAATCGCTTGGGATGCGGAAGCCTGTGCGCTGCCGCGCGGTTGTCCGCATCCGCAAGAAGCCAAAGCCTTTCTGGACTTCTGTGCGAGTCCTGCCGTCGGCGAAATTGCGGCCGCTTTCAGCGGCATTGCGGCACGCGAAGGTTTCAGCACCGAAGAGGGAAAACGCATTGCCGAACGATTCTTGCCGATGGATTTTGCCCGTGCGGCAAGGGATAAAGAGGCGATGCTGACGCGCTGGCATGCACTTGCGACACGCTAAAGAAAAGGATGAGACAAGGATGACCGAACGCCAAGCCGCCGGCCTGCAGCTTAGAGCCATCACCAAGAGGTACGGCGAGCAGACGGCTCTGCATGAAACAACGCTCAAGATTCCGGCGGGACGCTTTACGTCCATCTTGGGGCCGTCGGGCTGCGGTAAGAGCACGACCTTGATGCTCATTGCCGGGCTGGAAACGCCCACTTCCGGTTGTGTATTGGTCGATGGTGAAGATGTGACGAATACGCCCGTGGAAGCACGCGGCATCGGCATTGTTTTTCAAAATTACGCGCTTTTTCCCAATCTCACCGTCAAGGAAAACATTCTCTACGGACTGAGAGCAAGAAAAGCGACAGATGCGGAACAGAGCTTGCGCTTAGCTGAAATGCTGGAGTTGACGTATCTCACGGATCTGGCCAATCGATACCCGGCCGAGCTTTCCGGCGGTCAGCAGCAGCGCGTGGCGATTGCCCGAGCTCTGGCGCCTCGACCTCGTTTGTTGTTGCTCGATGAACCCTTGTCTGCGCTTGACGCCTGGTCCCGAGCGTCCATCGGCGAGCAACTCAGGGCCATTCAGGAAGCCTCCGGTGTGACGACCGTGATGGTGACGCACGACCGACAGGAAGCGTTGTCGCTATCGGATTATGTCGTGGTGATGAATGCCGGCCATGTCGAGCAGGCCGACGCCCCCAACGAAATCTACGATCGACCGGCAAGCGAATTTGTGGCGACTTTTGTGGGAGGCATGAATATCGTACGCATGCCTTTGATTCGGGAAGGGGCGGCAACGGGTCTGCGCTATGCCGACGTGAAGCTGCACCGAGCTACGGAAGCGGCGCTCGCGCGTCCCTACACATTTGTCGGAAAAGTTCAGGCTGTGCAATTCATGGGCGACACGGTGCGCGTCAAGGTGCTGATGAATGACTTTCAGACAACCATCACGGCTGACGCACTGCGCATCAATACGGATCGGTCGGTGTTTGCGCTGCACTCACTCATTGCCGTTGAATTGCCGGAAAGCGCCTGGTGCACATGGGGCGCACAATGACGGTCATCGGCTCGAAAACCGAGGCGTTTCCCCAACTGCTTCTCGGAGGGCTTGCGGCACTCTTGGCTGCGGGACTTCTCTGGCCGCTTGCCGAGCTCGCGATTCTTGTCGCGGACGAAGGCGCGGGAGCGGCAGCGTTTTTGACGCCCTATAACCTTCGCGCTGTCGGCAACACCATTGCCATGGGTGCTGCCGTTGCCTTGACGGCGACTGTGCTGGGCTTTGCGGTGGCCTATGCCATTACGGTGACGCGCTCTTTCGGTCGAGGTGCGCTCAAAGTGCTTTTTCTGGCTCCCTTGTTTGCGCCCTCCATCATGCCTGCCATCGGACTCATCTACTTGGTGGGCAGCAATGGTTTGCTTCTCAATCTGGACCTTTACGGTCCCTTGGGTGTTTTTCTGGCGGGACTTGTTTTTGCGCTGCCGCATACGGTGATGCAGCTGCGGCTCAATTTGGCAACCTTGGACGTCAAACTTTTGGCGGCAGCAAGAAGCCTCGGCGCCGGTCCCTGGCGACGCTTTGCCACCGTGACGCTGGTGCACGCGCGAGCGGGGCTCGCCAACGCGTTCATGATCGCCTTCATTTTGACGATCACGGACTTCGGTGTGCCAAAGATGCTCGCGGGTGACTTTCCGATGCTGGCCACCGAAATTTATGCGTTGGCGGTAGGCGAGCAGAACTTTGCCGCGGCGGGGCTCCTCAGTCTGGGGCTTCTGATTCCGGCACTTTTGGCACTACAGGTGACCCGACGCTTTTCGCAGACGCAAACGAAGGCCGTGTTTCAAATCAAAGACCCCGATCCGTCACCGGTGCGCGACGCCGTGGCCGGCATTTTGGCCTGGTGTGTGGTCGGTGCCGAATTGCTGGTGATCGGCGTTGTGATCTACGGCTCCTTCATTACGTTTTGGCCGTACGAGACGCAACTTACTTTGGCCAATTACGCCTTCAAAAACTCCGCCTACGGCATCAGTCCTTGGTTGCATTCTCTGATCGTAAGTTTTGCCGTGGCTGTTCTGGGAACCGGTTTGGCCTGGATCGGCGCTTATCTGACGGTTCGTATGCCTCAGATGCCTGGACTGTTGAGAACGGGTTACGACAAACTGGCTTTGCTGCCCGTCTGCATTCCCGGAACGGTGCTCGGTTTGGCTTGGGCAATGACATTTTCCGGTACGGCGTTGTTTAGCGGTGCTCTGGGCAGTCTGCTTTTGGTGATTGCCAACACGACGATTCATCTTTGGAGCGTGCCGCATATCACGGCCAAGGCTGGCTTAAGCGCCATGAACGCTCGGTATGAAACCGTCGGCGAAACGCTCGGAGCCAAGCGACTGACAACGATCGCGCGCGTGATTGTGCCTTTGAGCCGCGCCGAACTTTGCGATATCTTCTCCTACCTTTTTGCCTCGGCGGTAACGACGATGTCGGCGGTAGTGTTTCTTTATACCCCTTTGAGCATTGTGGCGGCCGTGGCAGCCATTGACATGATTGACAGCGGCTTTATCAGTGAGGGTGCTGCCATGTCGTGCTTGATTTTTGTTTGTGCGTTGGCGGTGCGCGCGGCGGCGCTTTTGGCTTCCGGCACCGCACTTGCCAACCGAGCTTCCCGATAACGACCATGCGACGCACGCTTCCCATTACGTTCGTTATTTTGAGTGTCCTGCTCGAACCGCAGGCCGCACACGCCTATCTTGATCCCGGTACGGGCAGCATGCTGCTTTCCGTCTTCGTGGGCTTGATTTCGGGCGTTTACTTTGTGATCCGCAAGCTTCCCTCGACGCTCAGAAGTCTTTTTTTCAGACTCACCGGCAAAACGGATGCGCTCAAACACAGCACATTGACGTTTTATGCCGAAAGTGCGGCGTACTGGACGACGTTCAGGCCGATTTTGGTTGCGCTTGAGAAACTTGGCGTAGAGAGCTCTTATCTCACGAGCGACGAGAAAGATCCAGTCTTTGCATCCGGCCTTAAGTGCGTGCATCCGCGCTTTATCGGCAAGTCCAACACGGCCTATACGGCCTTGGGCTTTTTACAGACCAAGGTGTTTGTTCTCACGACGCCCGGCATTGACGTTTTGCAGATTCGTCGTTCTCCCGGGGTCGGTCGTTATGTGCATGTGGTGCATGCCGTGGGGGACATTCATACTTACAAGCTTTTTAGTTTCGACTATTACGACGCTGTCTATTGCGCCGGGCCCGGACAGGTCAAAAGCTTGCGTGCGCTGGAGGCGCTGCGCGGCACGCGCCCCAAGGAACTCCCGCAACTCGGTTGCCCCTATTTGGACGGCTTGGTGGAGCGTGCTCGCAAAGCCGCACCTCCCGAAGAGGGAACCGTCATTGTGGCGCCAACCTGGGGCCGCAACGGGTTACTGACGCGCACGGGCGCCATGATTCCGAAGATGCTTGCGCAAGCAGGTTTCCGCGTGATTCTGCGCCCTCACCCGCAAAGCTTTGTGTCCGAACCGGAATTGATGGAGAAGCTTGCGCAGGAACTCGCGCCCTTTGACAACATCGAATGGGATCGTCAGCCCGATGGCTTTGCGTCGCTTGCACGCGCTCAGCTGATGGTAAGCGACATTTCGGGCGTGATTTTCGACTTTGCTTTCGTCTTCCTGCGTCCGGTCGTGAGCGTCGGTGCGGGCCCCTTGAAGGACGGTTTTGAAGCCTGGGAAATTCCGCACGAAGCCTGGGAGATGAGCGCGCTGGATACGCTTGGCAAGCGCATCTTGCCGGGCGAAGAAAATTCAGTTGTTGATGCCGTACGCTCCTTGCTGGCTTCCGAAGATCGTGCGCGCGAAAAGATTCTGTCGCTGCGAGAACAAAACGTTGTCAACTTCGGAGAGGCCGGCATGCCGATTGCCAAAGCACTGATTGCCGAGGTTGAACGACTCAAGACTCAATCAACGCGCAAAGCGCAGACCAAAAAGGAGCCGTAAGCGATGTTGGATTTCATTTACACGCTTCTGATTGCGCCGCTCGAATACTGGATGCATGCGGCCTTGGTCTGGGGTTATTCTCACACCGAGGCTTGGGGGCCAGCCATCGTTGTGATGAGTCTGGCCGTCAACATCGTGATTCTGCCCATCTACATCAAAGCCGAAAAGTGGCAGGAGGGCGAACGCGCGCTTCGTAAGAGCTTTGAAGCCAAGGAAGCCATGATCAAGCGCACCTTCAAAGGTCAGGAGCGCTTTGCCATGATTTCGACGATGCACCGACAGGCAGGCTATTCGCCGTTTTTGTCACTGCGCTCGTCGCTGGGCTTTTTCCTGCAGATTCCGTTCTTCTTTGCGGCGTACCACTTCCTGTCGCATTTTGAACCGCTGGCAGGCGTCTCTTTCTTGGGCATTGCCGACTTGTCCAAGCCCGACGCCATGATCCATCTGGGCGCGTTTTCCGTCAACGTGCTCCCGATTCTCATGACCGTCATCAATCTGGCAAGCGCTCTCGTTTACACGCACAACATGACGCGTCGCGACAAGATGCAGCTCTACGGCATGGCCGCGGTGTTCCTGGTGCTGCTCTACGATGCGGCTAGCGGCCTGGTGCTTTATTGGACGTGCAACAACATCTTTTCGCTGGGCAAAAACATCGTCTACAGCCTGCTTGAGCGTGTGCAAAAACCTGCGGCGGCAGTCTTTGCCGTCGTACGCAGCCGCTTGGCGCGAGGCTCTGTCGAAACATTCCCGGGAGGGGTTCTCTACGGCGTGCCACTGATGCTCTGGGCTGTCGCCGTCTTGCTGGCGCTTTTGTCTTCCAATCAGGCGACTTTTGTGCCGGAAGGTATTAAGAACGCCGTGTCGCTGTCGTCCGACTTTGCCTACATCGCCAGCATTGCCGTGGCTATTGTCCTGGCCGTGAAGCTTCGTCTTTGGAAGAACCACTGGGTGATTCTGCTGTTGACGATTGTTGTGGCCTACTACAGTCTGCGCGTTTGGGGGAAGTGGTACTTCGTCGGAGCCAATCGCAAGAGCTTTGCCTTGAGCGCCGGTTTTCTCTTCCTGATTCCGGCGTTGGGAGTATTGCACGCCGGCGTTGATCTGCGTCGGTTCCTCTACAGCGAAGCGCACAGTGCGCGTTCCACCAAGCCGGCCGAAACGCTGCTTGCGCCTGCGGGGATCTGGATCACGCTGCTGTTGGCGGCCTATCTGCCGGTTCAGGCCTATTGCACGGCTGTGGAGATTTTTTCAACGCCCGACGTGGTGCTCGCAAAGTCGCTTTTGTGGTGCGCCGGCATCGGTGTTGCCGTGTGGATTTTTGCTTTTTTGGCAAGTCTTTCCGGAGCACGCAATTTTGCGGGCTATTTCCTGGGGGCGGTGACGCTTCTTTTTACCGTTTACGCATTCTTGCTTCCGCTAGATACGGGGACGATCGACGCCTTCCAGATCAGCAATCCGGCGGCGCTTTTCCGCTCTGCTAATCTCTTTACCGACTTTGCCGTGATTGCCGCGGTGTTCGGGGCGTATGTCTGGCTCATTCGTACCGGTCATACGATTTGGATCAAGAGTGTCTTTGTGCTGTGCATTGTGGGCTCGCTCATCAACGGGTCTTACCTTTTGTGGCAGAGCCGAGGTCAATGGCACAGCGATGCGGCGCAGCGGGAAACGGCTGCCGACGAGATCCCGGACTATAACGATCGACTCTTCGGTTTTTCCAAGACAGGAGAAAACATTGTTGTTGTCATGATGGATGCCTTTACGGGCACCCATATGGAACGGATCCTCAAAGATGCTCCGGAACTCAGGCATGATCTGGAAGGTTTTGTGTGGTATCCCGATACGCTTGCGGCAGGCCCTTCGACCAATGCCGGCATCGCTTCTATTTTGTGCGGTTACGATTGCACGCCGGTTGCCATCAACGCGCAGGGTAGCGACCCCGTTGCCGAAAAAATCAATCGGGGGTACGCCAAGTTTGTCAATCGTCTGGGCGAGAGTTGGGATGTGGCTTTGTACGAGCGCAATTGGCTCGAAGAGATGCGTTTGCGCAAGTATACCGACCACGATGTCCTGGGACTTCGTTATCTGAGCGACGCCTATACCGATCGCTATATCGAACGCAACAATCTCAAGATCGGCCGGGGCAATACCGACGAGTTCTTGCTTGCCGTTTCGGTTTATTCTGCGGTGCCGTGGAGTGCCAAAAATCAGATTTATCGCAACGGCCGTTGGTTTGAAAGTTTCCTCGGAGATAAGAACGAGGTGCTGGTACTCAGAGCTCTCAAGGATTGGGCGCTTTTTGATCAGTTGCCTGAATTGTCCAACGCCAAGGCACAAAAGAACACGTTCAAGTTCATCGACACGGAACTTACGCACACGCCGTGGTTCATGGATCCGGGCGTGTGCCGCATTGTCTCCAACCCCAAACGGGAGATCGCTGCCGATGGAGTGCCGCTGGCGCATTTGGCCACCGAAACGTGCGCACTCAAAGCGCTTGCCCGCTGGTTTGATTGGATGAAAAAAGAAGGCGTTTGGGACAACACGACGGTGGTTCTCGCAAGCGACCACTCTGCTGGCGACGATCCCGCCTATAGCAACCTTTTCAATGATACTGGCATGGGACGGGAGCCGACGCGATCCAATGCTTTGCTCATGATTAAAAAGGCCGGTCAAACAGGGGAATTCAAGACGGATGCAACGCCGATGACCGCAGCCAAAGCGGCTTCGCTTTGGACGGGGGTTGAGCCGCCGTTGCCGCGTGTCTTCATTTCGGGGAAGTCTCGCGGTGAAGGCTATCTGATCGAGCAGCTCTGGCAGGTTGAGGGCAGTATGTTTGACGCCAAGAACTGGACGGAAAAGAAACCGTAAGGAGATTGATGATGTCGCGCACCGAAATCGTGTCACGAGGTAAGTCCGCTTTTGTCGACGGTTTTGAATTGTTTGATGTCAAACTATTGAATGACATCATGTTGCGCGTAGCCATGGGTGGCAGAGGAGACAAGGCGCCGTTGCTGATGGTGCATGGGCACCCGCATACGCATGTGATCTGGCGCAAAGTGGCTCCCGCGCTGTCAAAAGATCGCCAGGTCATTTTGGTGGATTTGCGTGGCTACGGCGATTCCACGAAGCCGGAGAGTACGCCCGATCACCGTCCCTACAGCAAGCGAGAAATGGCGCGCGACCTGCAATTGTTGCTTCAGTCTCTTGGGATTGAACAATGTGACTTCGTAGGACATGACCGAGGCGGACGCGTGGGGCATCGTTTTGCGCTTGATTGGCCCGAGCTGGTGCGCAAGGCCGTTTTCATCGATATTGCGCCGACGGCTACGATGTACGAACGCACTGACAAGGAGTTTGCCTCGCGCTATTTCTGGTGGTTCTTCCTGATTCAGCCAGAACCGTTCCCGGAAAAGCTCATCAGCTTTGATCCGGAATACTTCCTGCGGCACCATATCAAAGGTCAGCTCAAGATTGAGGGGACCCTTGAAGAAAATGTTTTCCAAGAATATCTGCGCAGCTACCGTAATCCGGAAACGATTCATGCTATCTGCGAGGACTACCGTGCCGCCGCAACGATTGATCTTACCGACGACAAAGCTGATGCGGACAAACGCATTGAAGCGCCTTTGCATTTGCTCTGGGGCGCGCGCGGCACGGTCGGCAAGCTCTATGACGTTGTGCAGACGTGGCGCGATAAGGCGACTGTTGTGACGGGACGCGCGCTTGACTGCGGTCATTCGCCGCAGGAAGAGTGTCCGCAGGAGTTTTTGAGAGAAATCAGACTGTTTTTAGATGGTAAAGAGTAGAGATTGACGATATGGCGAGATTTCATGAACTGATCACAGGATTTCATAGCTTTCGCAACGAATACCTGCTCAGGGACAAAGAGTTTTTCGAGCAGTTGGCACACGGTCAGAGTCCCAAAACGCTCGTCATTGCCTGCTGCGATTCGAGAACCGATCCGGCCATCATTCTGGGATGCAAGCCCGGCGACCTGTTCGTGGTCCGCAGCATTGCTGCCATTGTTCCGGACAAGGACTCCGCGGGCGAACACGACGCGGTGATCGCGGCCATCGAATACGGCATCAAGCATCTTCAGGTGCATGACATCGTCGTGATGGGACACTCCAATTGCGGCGGTATTCACGGATTGCTCAATCCGGAAAAAATTCGTTCGGAAGAATTCATCTCGCGTTGGGTGTCTCTGGCGCTTCCTGCCGTTCGGCGCATTGACCACGAAAACCCAGGGATTGACTCACGCATGCGTTGCCGCCTGTGCGAGGAAGGTTCTGTTCTGCTGTCAATCGAAAACCTGCTCTCCTACGAATGGGTACATGAGCCGGTACAGGCCGGGTGCCTGTGTCTGCACGCCGTTTACTATGACCTTGGACGCGCTTGTCTTGCCTTGTGGAATAGCGAAACGGAAGATTTTGAAGAGGTGCAGGCGCTACATTCGTAGTTATTTTGAAGTAGTGGAAAACTGCAAAAACACATGATTTTGTGTGGTAATGTTCTTTGCAATAACGACTTAATTAAAATTAAAAATCTATAAAAATCAAAAAGATAGAATAGTAATACGAAAGTAATTTGCAAAATTTCTTGACTGCAAAAAAGTAAGAGAGTAGAGTGCTCTGAACGTTCAAAAACTTGCTTTTTGCAAGAAATGATCAGTTTCAATACAGGGAGTTTTGCAAATGTCGAGCGACAATCGGATCATTATTTTTGACACCACGCTTCGCGATGGTGAACAAGCGCTGCCGCAGAGCCTCTCGGCGCGTCAGAAGCTGCAGATCGCGTTGGCGCTCGAAGAACTCGGCGTCGATGTTTTGGAAGCCGGTTTTCCGATCTCTTCCAAGGGTGACTTTGAAAGCGTTTCCCAGATTGCCGCCACACTGAAAAGGACGATCCCCTGCGGTTTGTCGCGTTGCGTGGCCAAGGATATTGAAGCTGCCGGCGAAGCCCTTCGCGTTGCGGAACGTTTCCGTATCCACACCTTTATTGCCACAAGTACGATCCACGTGCGCGACAAACTGCGCAAGTCGTTTGATGACATCGTCGAAATGGCTAAAGCCTCCGTGAGGCTTGCCCGCAACTACACCGACGACGTGGAATTTTCTTGCGAAGACGCAGGCCGCACACCGATCGACGAACTGTGCCGCATGGTGGAAGCCGCCATTGACGCGGGCGCCACGACCATCAATATTCCCGATACCGTGGGCTACACGCTTCCGACGGAATTCGGCGGCATCATCACCAACATCTTCAACCGTGTTCCCAACATCGACAAAGCGGTGCTCTCAGTTCACTGCCACAACGACTTGGGCATGGCAACGGCCAATTCGCTGACGGCCGTGCAGATGGGCGCACGTCAGATCGAATGCTGCATGAACGGTTTGGGCGAGCGCGCCGGCAATACGTCGCTCGAAGAAGTGGCCGCCGCTTTGAACGTTCGCAACGGTTACTTCGAAGGTCTCAAGACCGGCATCGTGATGAAGAACATCGCCAGAACGTCTTCGCTCGTTGCCAAGATCTGCCACGAGCCCGTGCCGCCGCACAAGGCCATCGTCGGGTCAAATGCCTTTGCGCACAGCTCCGGCATCCATCAGGACGGCGTGCTCAAGAACCGTCAGACCTACGAAATTCTCACGCCGGAGAGCGTGGGCTTTAAGGGCAACAACATGCGTATGACGGCGCGTTCCGGCCGCCATATGATCCGCACATGCCTGCAGAATCTCGGTTACACGGAAAAAGACTACGACCTTGACGATATCTACGCCCGCTTCCTGAAGCTTGCCGACAAGAAGGGCCAGGTGTTTGACTATGACCTTGAATCTCTGGTGTTCTTCACCAAGCAGGGCGTAAACGACGACGATACGTATCGCCTTGATCGCCTCAATGTGATGAGCGGCAGCGGCGACATGACGGCAACGGCCACTGTGAGACTGCAGGTCGGCAAGCGCACGCGTACGGACTCAAGCATCGGCAACGGTCCGGTGGATGCGGTCTACAACTGCATCACGCGTTTGACGGGTGTGCGCTGCAAGCTCACGAGCTTTGAAATCACGGCCAACGGTGCCGGCATGGACGCCCTCGGTCAGGTCAACATCACGGTCGATTACAACGGACGTGTTTTCCACGGCATGGGCTTGTCGACCGACGTGATCGAATCGGCCGCGTTGGCACTGCTTCACGCCATCAACAACATCGAACGTACAAAGCGCATTCAGGAGTTGAGGGAGCCTCCCAAGAAGATTGACGATCTGGTGGCCGAACACAAGGCTTGATCGAATTCTTCAGCGACTTACAGCCGTCGTTCCTGCCCGAACTCTCGATCAAATGATCCCTAACGGAGGGCTTTCGGAGAAAGAGCCACAGAAAGCAACGATAGCAACTCTCGTTGCTTTCTGCTTATGGCTCTCAGAATCCAGGTATTGACCGTTCTGCGCTTATCAGCTTTCAAGGAGCGCAGTTTTGCCATCAGACAATTCATCGAATTAAGAGGGACTTTTACATCACCCGATTCGTTATCGTGAGTGCGCTTGAATATCATTAAACGGAGTGACATAGCAATAGTGCAAACAGTTTGCCCAAAAAACTCCGGGTACATCTCAGACGGTCTCCGTCGTCCCAGCTCTTGAACTGCCCAAAATCCATCTCAACGACGCTGCGCATCCGATAAGCCTCAAGTGCCTTGAATGAATCGGCCTGCACATTATTTCGAATGACAAAAGGCCTGGCATATTAAATCGCTCGATGGATTGCCTCATCGTTTCTTGTCCATGTTTTCTTATCTGTGGAACAACGAAGGAAACGCTGACAATTGCGCCAAGTGTCGGGAGCAATACTGTTTCCTTTGGCCAAAGTATCCAGAACAGCATTGACTTCCGTGACAATGCTGCGCATGGCTGCTTCGTCTTCACCGGGGAAGCGATAGAGGCGTTGAAAAATATCGCAATAAACTCGTCCGGCGTCCACATTCTGGGTCTAAGGCTCTTTGATTGAACGAGCATAGACATTTAAGTCACGGTCATAGAAACTGACATCATGAAGAGACTCACGAAGCAATTCAAATTAGCGTTTGATGCTGTCTTCGGTCAGGCGTACGCCTTGAATGAACTTCAAATTCAATTTCAATTTGAGCATCTTCTGAACATTGAGCAGACTGCAATATCCTCGATCGGTCACCAGGACGACTTTTTCCAAATCGAGGCCGGCACTTTGCATGTGGTAGAGCACTTCCTTTAGAGCCACGACATCGTTGATGGAGCCTTCATAGGGGTGTGCAAACACAATATCACCTGTTTTCTGATCGCTTACGAACGTGTAGTTGATCTGCTTGAGTTGTGGATCACGCTCGGCATGCTCGAAGGCCTCATCTTCGATAGTCTCCGAGTAAGTTGAAATCGAGGTGTTGTTCAGGTCGTAATGGACGACTGAATCTGTTTCACCGAGCTTTCGTTTGTAGCATAGACAAAAGAAGTCTTCGAATTATTTTTGCGTTACCCGACTCAGAATTTCGCTGATGTGTTGGCTACTCAGACAACGAGCCTGACGCGGATAAACACTGCGACGCCAAACGTCATGGGTAGCCATGGAACGTCCGTCATCGAGTTTATAAATCGCTAAATGCAAATGATCTCTGACCTCTTGTTTGAAGACGGCAGTGAGATCTTCGAGCAAACCGCTGTCAATGGCAATCTGTTCAGTGGCCCAAGTCTGACCGGTGCTGCGAGTGTCGTTTTCGGCGTTGTCCTCAGTTGTATCCGAAACGCTTTTTGCTGGGAAATCATGTCGATAAGTGGCTTCATCAACAAGTTCCTTGTTGGCTCCGTAATAGCAGTCTCCCTGCGAATATTCTGGAAAATCTTTCGCAAACTTGTCGCTGATATTGACACGTTCATTGTTGGACAAGCGCCGACGTAGCACTTGACCAACGACTGAGGGGCTGGTGGGTATAGACAAAAGAGTTTCCTTGGGAGTGCATTTGTACTGTGAAGTGCCAATGGTCGTTGTTTACGGTTCTCTTAACTAAAGATTACTAGCAATCAGAGAGAAATCATTTATATGAAAAAGAACTAACGCCCCACATCAAGAGCTCTAAAGAGAGAATCATCTAAAACTTTGACATGACTTCATCTAAAGTCGGGCGTAGCCTTTGATTCGAGTTTTTATTCTGTAAAAATAAAAATTGTTTGCTTGGGTTTCTACTGCTTGACGGGGGGGGGGAGCAGCTCTAGTCTGCGAACTGAAGATTTGTATCCAGAGAGCAGAGGCTAAGGTGGATATCCCAAGCTGTGCCCACAACATAGATATGCGGCAATTTACTTGTGTTGCTTTGAAACATGCCGACTCTTTCGGCCAGTGTCATTGTACGTTGCCGGCTTTCCCTTTTCGGTTCGGTTGCCGTTTTTCTCCATTGCTTTCTCTAGGTTGTTGCGTGCGGTGGGGCACCAAGCACGCTGGTTTACGCCGAATGGGTCGACGATATTGCATTCAGCCCTAGTCTGTTGCGTTTTTAGGCTAATGTGAGCTGTTCTTGCTCACTGGTTTCTCTACCCAGTTTAGTTAGTTTTAAGTGACGCGTTCGGCGCGTTGAATTTATTTAATTTCTGTAACTTGCTTAAGTGTGGTTAATTAAAAACAATTTAAAACAAGCAAGTACAACAAGATTTACTTGAATTTTATAAATAAAACGGTACTCGTATGAATAAAATCTTTAAGAGCATTTGGAACCATGTGACGCGCACGTTTACGGCGGTTTCGGAAAATAAAAAGACATCCAAAAAAGGAACTTGCAAATCCTTTGCCTCGTTGACTGTTGGGGTGATTAGTGCAGTTTTGATTCCTAGTGATGCATTAGCTTACTATAATGAAGATATAACAAGTTCGGATATTTTTTTCAATTGGTATAGACCAACCTTTTAAGAAGGAAACTTCTACTCCGAATTATGGAAATAATTCATTTGTAATCTCAACCACTCAGACTACACTTGATTCCAATACATTATTGACAATGTCTAGCACTGTCAGAGAACAGCTTGTTTTTCAAACACAAAATTGGGTAGGAGGAACCTATTGGAATAAAGATAGTCTTACAATTAAAAATTCATCTGGAAATAATCAAGAATTACAACAGAGACAGGGGGATGTTGCAACATTAACTTTTGCAGTTGGTGATGCTGCAAGAAGTCTAGTGCTCGCGAATTATCAAAACTATGAGTCAGATCAAACTAAAACTGTTGATGTTGATGGTAACAATATTACCATTGTTGATGATTATTACGGAAGTAAAGATTGCAATAGCAATGGTTTAGCCTTTGAATATAGGGCAGGTGACGATGGCTATCACTCGGTTTGGATGCTTTCCATTCTGAAAGAAGCAAATATTGACGAAAACAAAACATTGGAACTTTCAAATATTTCAGGAACGAATAATACTTGGTCTGCTAAAGTCTCAGGTTACGGAAATATTGCCTATTCCGGAACGGGAACTCTAAATATCCAAACCACGCTTGCAAATGGTTTTGACGATACCAATACCTACACCGGGTCAACAACAATCACAGGTGAAGGCGGGCAACTGACCGTCAATCTTTATAAGGGTCAATCTTTTGGCCAGACAAGTGGGGTCACTGCTTCAAATACAACAATCAATGTCTATCAATCAGATGCCTGGGAAAGTACAGGAGGGCTCCACTTAAAGGACTCTACTGTTAAATTCTCCGCAGACCAAAGTGGATTCACAGTAAAAAATAATCCCGGAGATACGACGAATACGGCTACGTTCGGTGGCGCAAATACGATCTCGAGCAGTGCTGATTCCTTTAAGTACCTGATTCAGGGCAATGCAGAAGTTGTTGGCGGCACAACAAGGTTTGACGGCATCAACATCACAACACAGGTTGCTGGTTCTTTGACGTTACATAGTGTTGACGGAATTGCCAACAACAACGCGGTCGAAATCGGCGAATCCCTTAACTTTGTTGGGGCAGTCGACACTGCTAACCAGCAGACATTGTTGACTCAGACTTTTGCCGCATACGAGGATAACAAGTACACCGTTAATCTGTCTGGAGGTTCGAACATCAAGTACGCGTCTGGAAGCATTCTCAGCGGTGTCTTGACAACCAACTTGTCTAATGTATCCAAGCTCGAAACAGACAATCAAGCCAACCTTGGTGACTTGGTGATGTTTAATCGCCAAGGTGATAAGACTCGCTCGCAGTTGACCTTGACATTGGCTAGTGGCGTCGAAAATCTTTCTCTGACCACAAGCCTCTCCGGTGACGGTTTAACAATTTTGGATGCAGGTAACACCAATACCCGAATCAGCTTTGATTCCCGCATAGATTTATCTAATTACAGCGGTTGGATTCGCCTTCAAAACGGTACGATGACGTTAACTGAGGATGCAGCCAATAAGCTCAAAAACGATGTTCACACCGGTTTAAGTCTGGGAAGCGGAAGCACCCTGGTAATCAATGGGAAAGACACCCAAACCATTGAAAACTTTGCTTGGTCGACAACATCCTCTGGCGGAGTGCTCGACCTCACCAGCTTTGAGTTCATGGATTCCGACACGGCTGCCTTAAAGGTGAATTCTATTCAGTGGGGTGCTCAAAACACCATCAAACTAAATTTGACGGATTTCATGCATGATAGTGAAGTCAAAGATGGCAATATTTTTGCTTTAAGCAATGCCAATCCGTTTCAGATTCTTGTTGAAGGCAAGGAAGTTCCGGGTATTGGCTCTGATACTGTGACGGTAGAAGGAATTCAAGAAGCAAATGAGCCTCAGATTTTGACACATCTAGAGGGGTCTTTAAACGCTGCCGAGGTCAATTGGAATATTGGTGCCGAGCACTATGACTCGAAAGAGCTAGCCGATAAAGGTTTAGCTGGCAAATCGGAGGGCATCTATCTCAATTACTCTGCTACGAGTCTAAATCTGCTTAACGGCGCCGAGAATTCTCAGAGCATTGACGCAAACAGTGCTTTATTGCCGGATGCATCTCTTGTTGCGGTTGCTTCTAACACTCAGTCCAATAGTTTGACAACTCAAATCAGCGGTCATGGCATTTTGGAATTGAGATATACCAAGGGGCAGTTAGAAGAAGAAACCAAGGGATTGGTGACTCTCTCCAATAATTCTTCTACTTACACCGGGGCTACAGTTGTCAGAAATGGCGTGAATCTGGAATCGACTTTAGGAGCACTTGGCAAGAGCACGCTGGTTTTAATCGAAGCCTCGGATTACAGGCTTCGTCAGGGACAAAGCGAGGGAGCGGCTACTCCTGTTACCCAGAAGCTTAACGGTATTTTGACCGACAACGGTTCGCACACAATTAATGTAAACGGCAATACGATCGAAATTGTCGGTACCGGATTAACTGCTGAAAGTGCTAAAAATATGGCATCCGGCTATGGCAACAATGTTGGTATCACCGCAGGCAATGTGCTCGGTGCCGGTACCAAGCTGACTGGAGGCGGCACCTTCGCGATCGGAAGCGATGACTTGCTTACGAGTGGAATCAATCTGAATGCACAAAGCGCTAAGGTCTTCAACACCTACGATGGTGTTATTCAATTGGCAGGAAAAAACTCCACTTTAACCATTGAAGGTGATGATGAGGTTTCCGGAGGTCATTTTGCGACGGGGCAGAACCCCGCTGGTGCCAACATAGTCTTCAATCAGGATGTTACTGTTGGTGACGGGGAAACTGGTGCTGATTTCATCGGCTACTCAGGTGATCTGACTATTGGTGACGGCAAGAACTTTATGATCGGCGAATCGTTTGCCAACCTCAATAGTGACGCAGTCTTGCTGGGCAATAACTCTGCTATCACTCTCAGTGGTATCACGGGTAAATCTTTCGTCAATTCCGTAAAGACACAAGCCAATGGTGCCGCTTCGACACTCAAATTGATCGGTTCAACCGTGACGTTGAACGGCAACGCTGGAAACAAGGACGGTATCGATGCGGTATTGATTGATGAAAATTCGACTCTGACATTGGTCAGAGGCAAGGACGGAAACGGTGGGTTTGAAGAGTTCGGTGACGACAAATTGAGTGTTGCCTTCATCGGTGTCGGCTCTTTGGCGTTGTCCCGTTATACGCTTAGCGATTCGGACATCAGGCTGGATAACCTCAGCGGGACGCTGGCGCTTGACAAATCTCAATTTACATTGAATAAATCGTCGACCTATGCTGTAACTCTTCTAGAAGGTTCGACACTTTCCGTAAACGGACGAGACCTGGCATTGAGGTCTGGTGCTGCCGGGTATAAAGACTTGACGGTGGAGGCAAAGAGCACTCTGGATTTGACAAGAGCAACGACTGCAAATGCTACCGATGCTCTTTTCACCGTAAATAGTTTGAGCGGATCTACCGGTGCCGATCTGACGATCAAAGTGTCCGAAAGTCAGCAGGGCGCAGATATTGAGAATAAGGCACTTCTTGAACAAGACGAAGGCTGGGGTCGTTTGCTTGTTGATTCTGTGAGCGATTCGGGGCTTTCCAGTGGTGTCAAGATCGAAAATGCAATCAAAGCAGATGCCTATGGAAAAGAAATCGTAAATGGCGTGACCGGCACTTACTCTTTGGGTTCGAATGTTGCCAATGGTGATGTGTCTCTTACATACGCTTTGACCGCATTGGATCTCTCGAAAGGATCTCAACTTGAGTTGGATGCCGCTTCGGATGCGACAACTGATGCCAGGGACTTGGGCGTCCAACTCACTGGCAGCGGAACATTAGCTATCAACAATCGAAGCCATGTGATATTGACCAATGCCGAAGGAAGTACGTTTAGCGGAACTTATGATGTAACGAAGGGATCAACTTTAACTCTGAACGGCGCGGTTAGTGCAGCGACAGCTAAGTTGAATGGTTCAAAGCTTAATCTCGGGACCAATCAGACGCTTACTCTCGATGGTACGGACGCGACGATCTTCTTTGAAAGCGCTGATTTGGGTTTGACGCTTGTGGGCAAGAACGTTCTCAACGGCACTTCTAATTTGAAGGGTGAGGACGCCGATCGCATCGTATTGGCGAAGGGTGCCGGCAATACGCTAGCTATTCAAAACGCTGCAAGTGCGATGAATGGGTTCGAGGGTAGCTGGGTTCTGGAGCAAGATTCTCAGTTGACCTTGAGTGACACGGGTACTGTTGCAGTGACGCTTGATCGCGTCAATTCCGCAGAGGGGTCAAAAATTGAGCTGACAACAGGCACATATGTACTCACAGCTGAACATAAAGATGTTTACGGTGACATTAAAGTTGGCCAAGAGGCGAAGCTCCAACTTTCCGGGTGGAAGGAAAGTGATGCCACCTTTACGACCGGCACTGGATTCCTTAGCGAAGCAGGGACGATCTCTCTGATTAACGGGAGCCTCGTAAATGTGGCTCAATCTCAGGTTCAGAACTTCTCAGGAACCTGGCAACTTGATCAAGGATCCACTTTAAAGGTCAGCGGTGTTTTGAGCGACAGGTCATCTGTTTTGCTTGGGACTGGTGATACTGTCGACTTTGCCAATGCTTCCGGCAGTGTTCAGACGATTAAAACGGCTATCAATGGCAATAGATCGGGAACGCTGAAGATCTCCGGTGGCGTCTATGAAGTTGATGCAGGGACCGCTGTTAATGTTGATTCAATTGACGTGACATCGGGTGCTTCCTTGAGCTTGAAGAACAAGGATCAGCTGGCTGCGAACTTGAATGTTGACGGTACGCTTGAGTATGAAAGTCAAACTAAAGAGGACTTTACTTTCGGAGATACAACCGTTACCGCAACAAGGGCTGAGAATGGACAAAAAGTTCTTCAGTTCAATTTGCAGGGTGGGTTGCTTGATCTAGGTGCCGATTTAGACTTCAGTCAGTTTGATGGCGGCAAGCTTCGTCTGATTTCCGGCACCTATCTTTACGATGCAACCGACAGCACGTATTTTGATTCAACAGGATCCAAACTTGGCTTTGCCGTGGGCGGTGACGGGGTGTTCCAAATCACCGGAAATCAAACCGTAAACATGACCAGTTTCAGCTGGGAGGCTCGGTCGGATGCCCAGGCAAGCGGTGTTTTGGATCTGACGGGATTTGTTTCCAATCACATTAATCCGGCTCTTAATGTTGGTGAGCTTCATGTTGACAATGGCGGTCAGTTAAAGCTTGAGTTGAATGATTGGGTAGGCTCTTTGGTAACAGATTCGCGTGGCGGCAATATACTTGATGCGGACGGTGGTAGTTCCGACAATCGTACATGGGTTGTCAAGGCCGATAAGGTGACAGGGAATGCCGCCGGCTTGACGCTGAAGGATGGAGATGTGGATGTCGGGGTTGGTTCCACGACTACTGAATTCCACGCCAATTCTGATCCGACCTCGGAGGTTATCGCGACAGGATATTGGGGCTACACCGCCGGCGTTGATGCAGAAGGTGATGAGCAAGGTGTCTACGTCACTTATGGCCTGAGGCAAATTGAATTGCAAAATGCGCAACAAGGGTCGGCGGCTTTGCAGATCAATGGCAATACGGCAACGGACAACGTTCTGACAGCGCAACTGATCGGTGAGGGGAAAGTTAGTGTTTCTGGTTCAGTGATCTTTAACTACAGAGCCGCATTAAGTCAGCCAGATGATTACCTGAAGGGACAATTGACAGTTGAAGAAGGTTCCTCTTTGCAGACGATGCAAAGTCATAACCTGGGGGATGTGACTTTCACGCTTGCCGAAGGGGCGTCGTATGCAATGGGCGACGGCTCGACCGTTTCAGACCTTGAAGAAACGATTGTCTTGAAGGCTCAGGAAGATTCGCAAGTCACGCTAAACGGAAACACACTGGGACTCAAAGATGAGTCTCTGTTTGATGCAACCTCGAAACTGCAAACTGGTATTTCCCCGGAGGGCAAAACATCGGTCTTGTTGGCCCTAGGAAGCATTGAGTTTGCGAATGCTCAAAACACGTTGGGAGACTACACTGGAAATCTGAACATTGCAGAGGACGGAGAAATGATTTTCTCTGGCGATGGTTCGTTTACTCTCAATAATTTGTTGGGTTCCGGTGTGGCGACGATTGATACAAATACGACTGTTTCGGACGCTGCAACATTTAGCGGAACGTATAAGGTTTCGAAAAACAAGACGCTGACGTTTAATAAGGATTCTAAACTTCACGACGATGCGTCTGTGTCGCTTGCCGCGAATGCCGTGTTGGATACGTCTGTACGAGATGGTGTCACGAAGATTGGCACTTTGACGACTGTAGCCGGTTCGCAGTTGAACCTTGGCAAAATTGCCATGTTGGGCGAGGGGTATGCTTCGGGGGCTCTTTCTCTGGGTCAATTCAATGGAGCCGGAGACGGCAAGGCCGTTATAAATGTGTCGGTTGATCCGAACTATGTGGCTTCAAATGACCTGCTTGAGCTTGACAATGAAGCTGGCAAAACGACGATTGTCATAGAGTCTGCGGCAAATGACTTGCAGGATAAGTTCGACCTGAAAATTACTGGTGGGAGCATCGGACAGGACACCCAGACTGTGACGGGGGTTCTCAAGGGCGCAAACGGCAATGAGTTGGGCGATCTGACCTATGCGTACAACCTTGAAGTTACGTCCGGGGCGGTTGGTATCCACATGAAGGCTGATTCCTTGGCTTTGTACGAGGAGGCTGAGTTGGTTCTTGATTCTGGGTCCAACGGTGACACGACGCTTGATCTGGCTTTGACCGGAGGTCTGGGTACCGTCATTCTGAATCAGGACGCCGGCTTTACGTTTGCTCAAGCTAACAATTTCGGAGTTCTTAACGTTGGAGCATTGTCGGCTCTGAAGATCCAAAAGACGCAAACTCTGATGGAAGGTGGTTTGATTGAAGGACAAATTCAAACAAAAGGGGGTGCAGGCATAGTCTTAGGAGACAACGCACACCTGATCATCACCAAACGTCAGAGTGGACTCACAGGATCCATTACTTTGGGTGGAGCGGACTCAACATTGACGCTTGGTGGTGACGCGGGCAATGAATTCGGAACGAATGCTCAAGATTCGGTTCTTGCTGGAGCGGTTTTGGGTGAAGGTAATCTGGAACTCAAGAACGTTAACGGTGTCCTGAATCAACAGATCGGTTCCAAAAATGGAGATGGCGTATCGTTGTCCATTATCGGTGATTCGAATGTTGTGATGGACAAGAGCGAGACATTGAAGGAAAGTAACCTTTCGCATATTTCAATTGGGGATCAAACTGAAGGTGCGACCCTGATTGTCAACGCCACATCTGTGGGTATTGCGGATGCCGTTGAAGTCACAATCAACGAAAACAGCTTGCTGCAGTACAACGTAGATGTGAGTGAAGCCAGCGGCATTACGGGAGATGCCGACAACGGTTATCAAGTCAGCGGAAATATTGGAAAACTGAGCGGAAAGGGAGCTTTGTTCATCAATTTGGAAGATGGCCAGGAGGGTGCGAGCGCCGATAACTATGAGCTTGTGATGAAGACGAGTTCCGAAACATTCGAAGGTATCTTCGGATTGAGTAACGGGACGTTTGTTTTTGGTGATGCAGCAACGAATCGCCAGGTCAACAGCGAGCTGGCAGCCAATGCTTCCACTGTTGTCGCCGGTTCCGGAAGTATTTTCCGACTGGAAGGGTATCAGACGGTTAAGGATTTCTACCTGGGTTCCGGCGGCATATTGGATCTCTCGGCAAAGGCAAACGGGGAGCAATCCGGTACGCCCGGTTCGTCGGATAATTTGCTGATTGTTAAGGACGGCGGACAGTTTAAGGCGTCGGGATCCGGAGAGTCCTATATCCGTGTTGATACGGATAATCTCTCTGCCGAAGATACGCTCAATGGAGCGATTACCTTTACTGGTGACCGCTTTGCCTCCGTGCTGGCTGAGGCTGTTGAGGAAAACACGAAGGCCCCCTTCTATCAGATTGTGGATGGAGACATCGGCAATATAAGTACCATTGTTCTCCAGGACGAGAACGGAAATAAGATCACGGATGGCGAATACACCATCAAGCTCTACCAGAGTGACCACAATGTAGCCGACTTGGTTGGTGGCATTGGGCTTGTTACCGGTGAAAACGGTCAAGATCTGTATATCACTCAGACAGTGTTGGGAGCAAAGCTTCACCAAACGGTTGTTCTTGAGGGTGATAACGTGAACATCGGACAGTGGCTACGCGCTGATGCCGGTGGTGTTGGTCTGACGATTGCACAGAACAGCAACGTAACGCTCACTAACAGCACTAATAGCTTGACCGGTGATGTGAACGTGCTTGGTGGGGCCGTTCTGAATCTGGGTGCTTCAAATGTTTTGGGGGGCGATATCGAAGAAAGATCCCATACGTCGGCACTCAACATTGTCGGGACGGTGAACTTTAGCGAAGATGTTTCGCAATCAGTCGGTAATTTGGCTATTGATGCTTCCGGTTCTCTCAATCTTGGTACCAACGGCAGATTGGATGTTTTGTTGGATGGCAAGAGAACTTCGGCAATTATTGCTGGAGCTGTGACCGGCGCAGCGAATGCTCAAGTCCGCTTCGAGCAAGGAGTTGTATCGGTGGTTAGCGGAGCCGATTTGTCGGGTATGGAAGGAGCGTGGTCGCTTGGTGAGAGCGCAATCATGAACTTTAATGTCTCCGCCGATCAGAAGGCTCTTGAAGTGACGTCTGGGCACGTCGCCGGAGGTACGATTGCCAAGACCGGAGCTGGAGATTTGATTTTGGGCTACAACTTCCTGAACGACAGCAAGTCGGCCGTTGTGGTTAACGAAGGTTCTCTCTCGGTTGCAGGATGGGACAGCAACGAATTGTCACTGGCTTCTTTGTCGATCGGAGCAACCTCTTTCGATATCAAGGGTGATCTGAATTTCAGAGATGGCGCGAATGTTGGTTCGTTTACAGCTCTGGAGGGTAGCACAACCTATATCGGCAGCCGAACCGATCAATTCGACGGAACCTTCTACGATCGGAAGATTGACGGCAACTTCAATGGAGCCGGTGGAACACTGGTCTTTAACACGGCACTGGGAACGGAATCTTCGGATGGTGATTCGCTCACCATCACGGGTGACGCTACGGGGAACGTGAATCTTTTGATTCACAATACTACCGAAGTGAAGGACGGCTATCAGGATCTGACGATTCTGTCTGTTAGCGGAGATGTTGAAAACTTTAATCCGACGACGGAATTCGATGCTGATGGTTATGCATACCGGTTGGGTTCGACAAGTTCTGAAGATGGAACGAATTACTTCCTGACGTCGAAAGCTGATGGCGGAGATTCCGGATCCGACAGCGAATCCATGATTTCTGCACGTCTCGGTTCGTTGACCGGTTTTGCAGCGAGCTTCGATATGTTCTCAATGTCGCTTCATGACCGTCAAGGTACGCGTCCGTGGATCAATCCTGTGACCGGTGAGAAAACAATGACATCGCTCTGGATGCGTCAAACGGCGACGCTCGAGAATTCTGGGAACAGCAACGGCCAGCTGGATTCTCGTAATAACGAGTATGTGACTATGCTGGGCGGAGATATCTTGCAACTGAATTCTCAAGAAAATGGGTATGTCTTTGCTGGTTTGATGGCTGGCTACGGTACTTCAGATTACAAGACGGAATCAACGTTATCCGGTCGATTTGGTCGTACCGATACCGACGGTTGGATGGTCGGCGCCTATGGTGGCTGGCATCAAAATAATCCTGAAACGGATCGCACTGGACTTTATGTTGCGGGATGGGTGCAGTACGCTAACTTCAAGGCTGACATCACTCGGAGCGGAGATCCGATGACGGTTCGGGCAGAAGGTATCTTGGCCTCTTTGGAAGCTGGATGGGTCGTTAAGGCTGCCGATTTCCTGATGCAAAGCGGTGCGACGCAGGGAGCGTTCTACATCGAGCCGCACGCGCAGGTTACGTGGTCAGGTGTTGACAGTGAGAATCTTTCCGGTAAGAACATGGATATTTACGGTCAGCACAACATCACGACCCGCTTGGGCGCTCGGTTTACTTTGGAGACGTCCGGTGAGACGAACTTCAGTCCGTATCTGGAAGCTAACTGGGTTCACAATACGAAGGACATCGGAGCTCGTTGGGGTGATGTCACAAGCTATGAGGAAGGCGCTGACAACCAAGTTGAATTCAAGCTTGGAGCCGAAACCTTCTTTACCGATGCCTTCTCTGGCTACGCTCAAATCCGTGCTAACTGGGGCGGCGACGGCTACAACCGACAGGAAGGTAGCTTAGGCCTGAAGTATCGCTTCTAAAGTCTGATTGTTGTTAATCAGAGACCCGCTGCGAGGAGCAATTCTTTCGGCGGGTTTATTTTTCAAAATTTGCAGACAACGAGACTTTGTTTTTCTTTTGCTTTTCAGCGACGTTATTGGGAGGCTTCTCTGGAGACATTTATCGCTGAAACCTCAATTGAGGTAGCCCTGCCGATAACGTCATTTCTAACAAAGTCATGGGGTGTCAGAAAGACTAAAACGTGGTTTGTAGATCCAATTCAAACGCTATGTGGATCAGTTAATCGGGAGTTCGGGGAAGGGACGAGAGCTGAATCTGCGGCTTTTGATTTTTATGCTTCGAACGGCAGTTTTTTGTCCGAGCCAAGTTCGTCGGTGGATAGGCCCAGGAAAAGTGGCTGATAGCTTTCGAGGGCCGGATTGAAGGACAGAAAGACGCGTGCTTTATCTTTCAATGCCGAGAGGTGAATTTTGGCCGGATTACGCTTGATTTCCGCAAAACAGACGGTTCGGTTGACATCGTCGATCGCCACGCAGTCAATTTCGTTGGTGCCGTTACGATCCCACCAGGGCCCAACCTGAGTAAACAGGCCGAGGTTGCGGAAATGACGACGGTACAACCTTTTGAGCACGCGGCCCGACCAATTTGAATAATCGCGCAGAATCAACTGACGGATGGCTTTCGTATTGTGGCTTTGCAGAATTCGCTGGTTGGGCAGGATGAAGGTGAACCAGAAATCAAGCAGTTCGTCATTGAGTTCGTACGCGACGCGCTGACGCTTGGCGCCGTTTTGCCCAACCGGTTCCAAAGACTCGATCAGAGCGTACTCGTGCTGAAGCTGATACAAATGCGCCGATACGTCAATTGAGAAGGAGCTGATAAGGTCGGCGCGTTTGTTCTTACCGGCGGCAATGCGTCGAAGGATCTCGTGGTAAGTTTGCGCGGAACCTTTGAACTCGGAGGCCAGCATGAGCTGAGCTTCGGAAAGCCAGACGGAATTTTCTTCGACGCCCAACTGCAGCATGTCCTGCAGCGTAAAGGTGCCCATCGGCAAGAAATTTTGAATATATTGCGCAACACCGCCTGTGAAGGCGTAGAGCGCCAAAAGGTCGTCACCGCTGAAGTTCGGACAGTAGCTTCTGAAAACGGTTTTGACGAGATCGGGCAGGAACGGCTCGACGTGAAGCACGGCGTTGTTGCGGGCAAAAAGCGGTGCTTGACCGTTCTCGAAGATTTCGCGCATAGAGCTTGCAACGGAGCCGCAGACAACGAGAAGCAACTGCATTTTTTCGTGGTGCAAATCCCAGAGCTTTTGCAAAGTGCCGTAGAAACTCGGCTCAACGCGACCGAAGTTCTGGAATTCGTCGAGCACCAGGGTGATCGGACGCTGTTTGGCGACTTCGAATACTTCCAGCAACGCATCTTCGAAGTTGAGAAAACGCCGAGGACGGGGCCAACCGAAGCATTCTCGCAGGCTTTCTGAAAAATCTTCGAGATTCGACGCGGCATTCAGGTGAGGATTGATGTAGGCGTAGATTGTCGGCATGTCCTCGCTAGAGGGCTGCGCCTCCAGGATGAGACGAGTTTTGCCGATGCGGTGCCTGCCGGAGACAACGGAAAAACGACTGATGACCTTGTCTTTGACGGTGGAACGGAGTCGTTGTAGTTGTTTCAGTTCGCGCTCTCGACCGAAAAACACATTTTTGGAAATAACAGGCACCTGACACCTCAGAAATAATGCGTAAAACAATTGCGCGTAATGTCATTAAGCATCTTGACGCAACGGCAAGACGAGTGTGCCGCAAACTTGTCAGAATTCAAACGAATAGAGCAAATCAAGCGCTTGATCCACGCCGCTGACGGCCTCCACATAGAGCCTGGGAATGACGCGGTAACGAAGCGTGAGCGTGGCAAGCGAATCGAAAATCCCGACACCGTACTTCACTTTGAGGCCCGGCAGCACGTAGCCAGAGACCACCAGCTGCGAGCTGTCGCCGACGCCCTCGGTTTCAAATCCGAGGCCGCTGATGCCGACTGCGTCGCCAAGCGATTCGAACACATGACTGCCTTGACTCAAGCCAAGGTTAATGAGGGCGGAGGTAATCATGGTGTTGTCCGAGTCGCCGGAAGGATCAAGACCTTCACCGCGGATCAGATAGCTCAAAGCTTCGGTCTCGGATTTGGCAGGGTCGGTGAAGACGGCGACCTGCGGAGAATCAACCGAGCCAGTCACGCGAATACCTGCAATCACATCATCGGCTGTGCGATCCGGGTTGCGAATGGCTTCCAGGTCAAGAAGAGGATTGGCCACAGCCCCCACGAAATGGAATTCACCTCGGCGAACGAGTAAGTCTTGTCCGTAAGCCTTGAAGCTACCGCTTGGAACGCTGATTTGACCGGTTAAACCGAGTGTTCCATTGTCCTGAATCACATTGAGGTTTCCGGTGAGTCTGGCCTTAAGGCCCATGGCTTCAACACGAACATCATCTCCGATGTGAATGCGAAGATTGCTTTCTATGGGTATGGGTTTGCCGGCCGCTTTTTTCTTGGCACGGGGACGGTCCAGACGAACAACATCGTCGGAAACGTCAACTGCAGAAGCCGGTAGTTTGCTGACGGAAACTTTAGCCCAGGGAATCGAAATGGCGCCGTCAAGCTTAATCAGATCGCTGCTTGCCTCGCAGGTCACATCGGTTGTGAGGTCAAACTCAATGTCAGGAGGTAAGGTCACGCGCAAATTGCTTCCTTTGGTGGTCACGATCGCTTTGCCTTCACCGATAGTGCGCCAATCGGCTGATCCGTTCAGTGCGACTTCACCCTGAGGTGTTTTAAGGAGCCCTTCGAGGGTGGAGGAGTTGCCGTCAAAGGTCAGTTTGATGTCGCTGGGCAACATTTCGAAGGGAAGCTTAGTTGAGTCAAGCTTGGCATTAAAAAGTCCGGTTCGTCCATAAATCAGAGGTTCTTCCAGCGTTCCCGCAAAGCGTAAATTGCCGAACCATTGACCTTCGGCGGATTCACCCGGTGAGAGGAAGGAGTTGACAAGGGTGGCGTCCACTGCGACGAACTTCAGTGTTCCGTCGACGGTGCGGCTGTTGAAGAGGTCGCTCATGCGAAGTGAACCTTCAATGTCGCCGTTATCTTTGATGTCAATCTTCCAGTTGCCTTCGATGCTGTCTTTGGCGTTGGCAAAGGTCAGTTGAACGGAATTGAAGCCCACCTTCAGGTCGCTCAGATCCATGCGGTACTTGGTGCTGATGTCCTGAGCTCGTACAGTAACGCGGCCGCGGGGAAGTTCGGAAAGACCCGCCGGCAACGTCACGTCAGCGTTGGCCTTGATGATACCGTCAGCAACAAAGCGTCCCGGGAAATATTGCTTGATGAAAGCCAGATCGAATTTCGGAAGACCGATCAGAATGCGCAGATCGCTTCGATTTGTGAGATCAATCTTGAGATCGTTTTCCAGACACAGTCGTGCATGAGTGTGAGCCAGGCATGCTTTACTGACATTGGCTCGGTTGAGGTCGGGCACGTAAGCCAGGCGCATTGGTTTTTCAAGCGTGACGGGGCCGTAGGCAGTTTTGACTTTGAGTTCGGCAAGCGCGCCCGCCCAATTGCCGAGCATGCGTTCGTAAATGCCCGAGATTTTGGCGTCAACGGAAACGGGTGTGCCTTCCGTGTGCACGGTCAGGTTGTGCCGCAGTTCGTTTCCGCGCAATTCAATCGTCGCTTTGCGCATGTCGACGCCTTGCGTCTTGAAGTCGGTAAGCTGCAGTGTCAGTCGACCGGAAACCACGTCGCGCGAACGCATGCGACCGGTCAGATGGCCGCGCTTAAGTGTTGTGCCGAAATAGTCAATGTTGCGTGCCGTCAGATCGGCGTTGATGACGGGCAGCCGCGTGGTCCCCGTCACGGCCAATGTGCCCTTGACCGAGCCCAGCAGGTTGGGATCGACCAAACCGAAATCGGGCGCGTCAATTTTGGTCTTGAAGTCCAGTTCCGGTATGTCTTTGGCAAAGTCGGCCTTACCTGAGAATTCAAACGTGTTGTTGCCGACGGCAAAGTAGAGTTCAGGGGCTTCCACAATGCCGTTGCCGTGAGATTCGACCGAGCCGGTGAGCGCCAACGATTGCCCTCGTAATTCCCCAAGAACCGTGAGGTCCTGCAATTTTGCTTTCCATCGTCCGTTTTGTCTTTCTCCCCAGATCACGAAACTGCCGTCCACTGTCAAGGGCGTCTGAGGGAGAACTTCTTTGGTGTTGAGGCCGGAAAGATTTAAAGCAGCGGCGAAACGAACGTTCTTTTCCCAATTGGCTTGCCCGTCAATTTGAACGCGTCCGAGGTTGGACAGAATTGAGAAGTCCGTGAGATGGGAGGCGACTTCGGACCCCTTGCCTCGTATGACGATATCCGCTGTGACGCTGTGTTTCTCATCAACGGGATAAAGCGCTTTGGCGGTGGCGTTGAGAGCGTAGTCAACGGCTTTGCCGGAGAGATTGACATCCACGGCGTTGACGATGGCGCCGGAAATTTCCACTTTGTCGGCACGAATCTCTGCTGAAAGAGGCAGGCCGAGCTTTGTCGGAGACGCAGTCAAGACAAAAGAGGCACCTTGTACGCCGGGGACGTTTTCAATACGACCTGAAAGCGAGAGGGTGTCGTTTAAGGAGCCTTGGCCCGAGAGTGTTAAGTGTACGGCTACCGGAGGCTGAGGCTCGGGTTTGGGAAGTAGACCGCGCACGCTGTCTCGCCAACGTTCAATGCGGCGCTTGAGTCGGGCTTGTGCTTTGCGTCGCAGTTCGCGTTTTTCTTCTCTCGAGAGTGTTTTGGCGTCAACTTGTTTACGGGGCTCGATTCCTTGAGCTCGGCGCTTGGCTCGGCGTTCTTGCGCGGCCTTGAGTCGTTCCGCACGCACGTCTTTTAAGCGCTCGTAAAAGTTTTCGATTTCTTCTGTCGTCGGTTCGGCAATCGTGGGCAGGACTCCCGTCGGGATGGCTTCGCGGGCAACGAGCGCGGACAGACTAAGATCAAGCGTCATTTCGTGCCGTGCGTCCAATCCTAACGTCACGGCGCCTGTGAGTTCGGCGCCCATGGCGCGGGCGGCAATGTTTTCAAGTGCTACGGCCCCGTTTTGGGCAGTGAGCGCAAAGGTAACCGAGTCGATGGTTTGATCGGGGTTGCCCTTGATCGTGAAGTTCGAAAGTTCGAAACGCTTCAGATTTAAATCCAGCGGGATCTCAATGGCCGGAATCGTCGGCACGATAACTTCTGAAAAAGTGCGTTTAAGGGCTGAGCCGATGGATTCGTCGGAAGGGGGTGTTTCGGCTGACTGAAAACTCGAATCCCGCAGGAGAACGGAATCGATGTCGATGCGGGATTGTGTCCAAACAGCCTGTGTCTGTAGGAGACCCACATTCACTAAATTGCCGTCAATGTCAGCCTGCAAGTTTTTGATCGCCACGCGCTCGACAATCACGGCAACCGGCGTTTTCAGTTGCGACGTTTGCGCTTTGTCGGTCGGTTGAGTTGTTGGTTCCGGGGGCGGAGTTGAAGCCGACGACGCCATTTCCTGCGTTCGAACGAGGAGTGAGGCGTCTGAAATCTCAAAGTCATGGAGAGCCACGCGCCGAGACAGAAGCTTGGCGACACTCAAGTCCCATGAAAGATTTCCGTGAAATGCCAGGCCGGGGGCGTCGTACTGCAAATTGTCGGCTTTAAGGGAGAAGGCGGAGCCGCTTAGCGACTCGATTTTCAGGCCCGGTACGGTTTTTTCGAGCGCGCCTTTGATGATCTGAAGGCCCGTTTCAGTGCCGAGCAGAAATCCGGGGACGGCTGCAAGCACGACCAGCACAGAGGCTGCACCGATGAAAAGTCTTTTGGCCCACGTCATAGTTCAGGCCCCAAACCAATATAGAACTGAATGCCGTTTTCGTCAGAATCCCCGATCGGTTTGGCAATGTCAAACTTGATCGGACCGAGAGGCGATTCCCAGCGCACGCCGATGCCTGCGCCTTTTTTCAGGTTGGAAAACTCAAAGTTTGTGTCAGCCCGGCCGATGTCGAAGAACACGGCTCCCCACCATTTGCCCTTGACGCGCAGCTGGTACTCGATGCTGCCGGTGATCATTTTTGAAGCACCCGTCAGATCGCCGTTTTCATCCTTGGGCGAAATTGATTCGTAGTCGTAGCCGCGAATGCTTCTGTCACCGCCGGCAAAGTAGCGCAGATCCGGCGGAACGTCGTTGAAGTCGCCCGTTTCAATCCATCCGAGGTGAGAGCGCAGCACGAAGCGATGCTTGCGGGCGAACGTACGAATCAAGGTGTATTGCGCTTCAAGCATCAGCGCATCAATGTCCGAACCCCACATTTGGTTGGCATAGCCGATAGTGTAACGCTGAGAGTCGCCCCACTTGGGCATTAGGCCTCCGCGGCTTCGCGTACGCGAGAGTGAAAACTCGGGGTAGACCATCATGGTCTTGTTGTCAAGCGACCCCTGCGTGAAGTCGTCGAGTCGGAACTTCAGCGCAATGCCCTTTTGCCAGCCTTCGTAGAGATCCCAGCGTCGAGTGGCGGCAAAAGTCAGAGAGTCCGCCTTGGTGTCGTTCAAGTCTTCGTGCTTGTACCCTCCGCCGAACATCCAGAACTGCTCCAGTGCATTTTCCTCAAGCGGCAGTTTGTAGGTGAGGTCAAGCATCTGCTCAAGCTTGGAGATGTCACCTGCAGCCTCAAGACTATGGCCTGAATCGTTCAACCATGGCTTTTTCCAGATGAGACGCCCTCGAGGTCCGACGTCGGTGGAGTACCCGAGTCCCGTTTCCACAGAATTTTTGATTTTGGGCGAAACGCGGGTGTGAACCGGCAACTGCTTGGTCTCACTCTTGCGGCCGGCAACTATGTCGGGCGTGACGACGATCGAATTGAACCAGCCGCTTGCCGACAGCCTGCGGTTGAGTTCGGCGATGTCATCGGAGAAATAAGGTTCGCCCTCCTTAAAGGGGACGAGATTTTGCAGGATCGGCTCGCGGATTTGGCTTCCTGAAAAATCAACCGGACCGAACGTATAGCGCTCTTTGGGATCGAACACCAACAGCCATTGGCCTTCATTCTTTTCGGCATCGACCAGAAGTTCGCTTTGAATAAATGTGCCGTCAAAGTGCCCGTACCGCATGGCGGTGCGTTCCACCGCAGCCTTGAAATCCGTGTATTTCCCGTGGTTGAGTTGCGTGCCGGGTTTGGGAAGCTGACGTTGAAGACGGCGAAAGTGCGATCGGCGCGAGTTCTGTTCACCTTCAATGGTCAGCGTCGCTTTCGTGATGCGAACGGGTTCGCCGAGCTTGACGCGGGCAACGAGCAACGTCTTTTCTTTGCGCGCGGCATTTTTGCTCGCTTTGTCGGAGGTCGGATCGACGTTGGGTTGAGGCTGCGGAGTATTGTCATCAGTTGTCGACGGTTTGTCGGAAGATGCTTGTGCCTGAGTCTGCGAGGAATCGGGTTTGACCCAGCGGTAACGGATTTCGTACTGGTAATAGCCCAACGCTTCAAGCCCTCGGCGGATGGCCTTATCGACCTGAGACCGATAGGTGTGCTTGCGTGGAGGAGAGGCTTTTTCACGAATCGGTGTCAGAAGTGCTTCAACATTGTCCTTGGGCTCTCCTTGCAGACCGTCGACTCTGACATCAAACGACCAGGCCGACAGTGCACATGCGAAGGCCATCACCGAAAGCGTCGTCTTGATGAAGACAGCATGAGGGCGCGGGCTGTACGGGGAGCCGACAACCTGTTTGGCAACAACTCGCATTGACCGATACGACATGCTGCGACCTCAGAAGCTAAAGAAACGACGACACAAGAAGAATTGTGCCCGCAAAAATCCTGAAGTGCTAAATGGCGGTTCAGGAATGGATGGAACATGAATATGAATGAATTCATGTATCTGTCTTTCGGTAAACTAAGACGACACGGGGAAGCGGTGCTCGAGGAGATGATTTTATGGCAATCCTTCGATATCTAACTAAATTAACGGGCCTTCAGGCAGGTGATGAGCCTGAAGTGCACGAGATTCCACTTGAATCATCTGAACCAACCAACGTCGGGCAGTTGACCGCACGATTGTCTCGAGCTTTGAAAGCTCGACTGACTGAGACAATGAAACAGGAAGGGTTTGACGACATCGATTCGGCGCACGGCGATATTCTCAATGTACTCTACCGGCAGGGGCCGACCAGTATGACGGACTTGGCTCGTCGCTCTCATCGCACGAAAGCAACCGTCACCGTGCTGGTCAAGAAACTCGAAAGTCTTGGTTATGTCCTGCGTTGCGCCAATACGCTTGATGGCCGTTCCTGTCTGGTTGATCTGGCTGATAAAGGGAACGCTTGTCGGCAGAAATTTGAGGCCATTTCCAAGCGCATGGATCAAGCTGTCCGGGGTGCTTTGTCGGTTGATGAGATAGAGACTTTGGAAGATCTTATGCGGAAAATCAGTGCACAACTGGAGAGGGCGGCACACTAAAATTCAAATTTAGTTTGATATCAAATCAAACTATGAAAAAAATCCCAGACGTTTTTGAGCGCCTGGGACTTGAATTTGGTGGCGGGAATTGAACTAAGTAGGAAACACAGGGTATTTAAAGGGTGTAGCTCAGTTTGTCCACCTTCTTGTCCACCTTCAGAATAATTGCTCGGATTACACTTCCCCAAACGTTAACTGTAACTGCGTTTTGCTTGTGGTTGAGATTGGAGGGGGAAGGTGTCTGATCTTACCTTCTATGAGCCTGTCTCGTTGGTGAACAGGGCGAATTTTAATGAAGAACAGCTCCAAAAAGCGCTGATTGACAATCCAGAGCGGCTTGGCCTGGGTGACATTCGCGTGATCGACAGAGAGCGCACCCAAAAAGAAGGTGGCCGCTTAGACCTCTTGTTTGAATCGGACGATGATGTCCGATACGAGGTTGAAATTCAGCTTGGGAAAACCGATCCCTCGCACATCATCAGAACCATTGAATACTGGGACAATGAAAAGCGCCAGTATCCGGGCTATGACCATGTTGCCGTCATTGTCGCCGAGAACCTAACGTCTAGGTTTTGGAATGTCATAAACATTCTCAATCAATCAATTCCCCTAATCGCAATTCAAGTTTCCGCATTTAAAACTCCAAGCGGAGAACTGGGGCTTGTTTTCAGTAAATTGCTTGATAGAAGGCAAATCGCTATTTGTGATGAAGAGTCATCCATAGAAGCAAAGATTGCTGATCGACCGTACTGGGAAAAGAAAAATCCTCAGTGTCTTGCTGTTGCCGACGCAATGCTTGCTTTAATAAGCGACAATAGAAATAGCAATATTAAGCTGTCTTATGTGCTTGGCTATATAGGCTTTAAGGTGAATAATAAGACAGTGAATTTTGCATCAGTAGAACCTAGAAAACGATATACGCTAATAAAAGTATTTGCTCCGCAGGAGGCAATCAACGATCTAATAGATCAGTTATCCTTAACAGATATTAAATACAAGGATAACTGCTTAATGATTCGTTTAAATATTGAATACCTAAAAACCAATTCACAAGTCATTAAGGAAATGTTGCTTGAAGCAATAAAGGCTCGGCGTCAAGATATTTTTGAATAAAAATGAAGAAATTGTTGAAAATTCTATGGACTATCTTTTTACTGCCTGGGATTGTAGTGCTTTGGTTTGAATATATGTACCCAAGTAAAGGACAAAGTATTGCAAGTGGAAGGCGCCGAAAAAGTAAGGTTGTTACGATTATAACTGCAATACTCGGATGGTTTATTATATTGGTTTTGATTCCATTCGATGTGTTTAAATATTACCCAAATTAATTGGAAACAAATCAAATGTCAGAGATTGAAGAAAAAGAACCGAGAACCAAGGTAAATGGGAAATTAAAGCTCGGCATTGCATTTTTGAGTATCACGATAGGTTGCTTAATAGCTCGCCCTTTTTGGACAGAACAACAAAATGCTCAACATAATGAACAATATGCCTATCTTGATTCAATCAAGATAATCAATCCAGTCGAATATGCTCAAAAATTATACGATGAAGGGCATTATAAAGACGCACAGGATTACATAGCCTTTTATCAAAATTTACCTCTGGTTAGCTCTGAAGAGGCTGAAAAGCTAAATCCGATTCTTGATAAAGTACTCGAAACAAGAGCATCTCTTGAATACAAATTAAAAGAAGCAGGGAAAGGATTCTTTCTAGGTAAAAGTGAAGAATCTTATGGTAAGGCCGCCGAATTTGTTTCTGAGTTTTCTGGTGTGGGAGACGTGAGAGATCTCGTAACAGCAGGATATTCTTATGCAAATGACAAAGAAGTAGATTTATTTACAGCGGGATTAGCGGGTGCAGGATTAATTCTCACGGTGGCTTCAGTAGGACCTCAGGCAAGTGCAACAATACCTGCAAAAACAGGAGTTGCGGTACTTAAAATTGCAAAAAAGATTAATAAGATTTCGGAACCGATGCAGAAAAGCATCAAGAATGTTATTGCTAAGGTGGCCAAAGAAAGAAAAAAAGAAGTTGCGTTCAAAGAATTTGTCGAACCAATGGCTCAACTTGGTCAATATCATAAGAGAACCAATCTTACCAATACGATTGAAGTAATTGGCAAAAGCGACTCTATTTCAGATATTCCTAAAACGATCAAAGTGGCAGATCAATTTGGGATACAAGCTGCAAATGTCTTTAGGTATTCTGGCCCAGATGTGTTAGCTGTCACTGAAAAAGTTGGTGCTGAAGCCGTATTAAAGGCATCTAAATATGGTCCTGAAGCTGTCTCGGCTTTAAAGACTGTACCTGTTGATAAGCTAATCAATGACATAAGAGCCTTGGGCAAGATCGTTGCCAAACCATTCATTAATATGATTGATATGATCTTTTATATCGTATCGGCCATCTGCGGAATAATTGGTTCTATTTTGGTTTTTTACGGTCTCAGATCATTTATGAAGATTGTCAAGCCGAGTTGACATGATTATGAAGATAATTAGATATATTTTCGAAATACTTCTTTTTGTTGTTGGTGTATTGATTTTAATCTGTAGTTCTGGCAACGAGTTGTTTTTTCTGATCGGAATTGGCTTTATATATGCGGCATACAAAATTGAATCTTTCTTCCGAAGAAGGGAATTTGAGCGCAAATGTGTCCAAGATCAAATATTATTTAAAGGTGAAACACTAGAACAGGTTTTAGAAAGTTGGGGAGAGTCAGATGATTACTTTAGGCGGGATCTACAAATTCAGCCGTTTTCGCAGAAGGGCGGTTAACTACGGTCAG